>JAABUQ010002602.1_pt1 | contig 35256 bp, 26 predicted proteins | sample 5560001 | NCBI WGS metagenome assembly JAABUQ01 (sample SAMN10711888, study PRJNA513371) | rock metagenome | isolation source: Antarctica rocks | place: Antarctica: Victoria Land, Finger Mt nord | collected 2015-12-18
CATAAGCAACCGGTCGGAAATATGGGGAGGGAAAACCCCGTGAACGGTTACGTACGGATAGGCCACCAGGAGGACCTGGACCCCGACCCAGGCCACCACGCCGACCTCATACCCGCGCGGTCGGCGGCCGCGCCGCCAGGCCAGGACCACCCAGGCCAGGACGCCCGCCAAGAGGGTCATCGACAGGACTCGGAAGACCATCAGGGCTTGCAGGAGCCCGTGGTGAAACCCGGAGTTGGCCCCGCTGATCGCGTGGTACCGGACTAGGAGTTCCGACGTCCGCCACGGGTCGATCCCCTGCCAGGCCAGATAGAGGAGGAAGAGGCCCCCGGCCAGCCCCACCCCCAGCCCGTAGCCGGCCACGGCCTTGAGGAAAGTCCGGGCCGACTTCCAGGCCATCAGTTGCTCGAAGCCGACGATCAAGGCCGGCAGGAACGTCAACTTGGGGCAGAACAACAGCGTGGCGAGCCCAGTCGTGAGGCCCAGTTCGAAGTCCCGATACATCCCGGGGGAGGTCCGGCCGTGTCGATAGAAGCCCCAGACCGCGATGGCGTAGCCCCACCCGTCGATCCGGTATTCCAGGAGGAAGTTGAGGACCGCCGGCTGCGAAGCCACCAGGGCCAGCCCGAGCCAAGCCCAGCGCCGGCTTGGTCCCTTCGCCGCCGAGGTCATCAGGGCGGCCAGGCCGGCGACGAACAGCAAGTTGCCGAGCGAGCCGAAGGCCCGGAACGCCCGGAGGGCGGCGACGGGGTCCGGGAACGCCCGCGCCAGCGGCGTCAGGAGCGCGAAATAAGGCGGGTGGACCTCGAAGAACTCGCTGTACGGCCGGAGCCCCTGCGCGGCCAGCCAGGCCGAATGGACCCGGGCGACCTCGTCGTAGTCGTACCAGCGAAAGATCCCGCCCGCCACCCAGGCTTCCAGCCCGGCGCCGATCAGGAGCGTCAGGGCCACGACCTCGACGCGGGCGTACCAATCGCGGGCCGGCGCGGCGGCGGCGGGGGTGTCGGTCATGGGGATGACGGGATCTCGGTGGGGATGTCCAGGTGCCGCCCGCCCGGGTCGAACAGGCGGTCGCGGCGGAACCCCCAGCGATGGAGCCGGAACCGCGCCGAGGTCGCCAGGACCCCGAGGCCGTACACGACCGACCGCCGGAAATTGATCGAGGACGCCTCGGCGAAGTACCGGGTCGGGCACGACACCTCGCCGATCTGGAAGCCGAAGGCGATCACCTGGGCGAGCATCTGGTTGTCGAACACGAAGTCGTCCGAGTTCTCGTTCAGCGGCAGCCGCTCCAGGATCGCCCTCGAGAACGCCCGGTAGCCGGTGTGGAACTCGGAGAGCTTGGAACACATCAGCACGTTCTGGGTGAGCGTGAGCATCCGGTTGCAGTAGTATTTATGGAGCGGCATGCCGCCCGACCGCGCCTGGCCGCCCAGGATTCGGCTGCCGATCACGCAATCGTAGACGCCGCCCGAGATCATGGTCGCCATCGCCGGGATCAGCCGCGGCGTGTACTGGTAGTCCGGGTGGAGCATGACCACGATGTCGGCGCCCAGGCGGAGCGCCTCGGTGTAGCACGTCTTCTGGTTCCCGCCGTAGCCCCGGTTGACCGGGTGGACCAGGACGTCGAGCCCCAGCCGCCGGGCGATCTCGACGGTCCGGTCCCGGCTGGCGTCGTCGACCAGGATCACCTCGTCGACGAGCGATCGGTCGATCTCCCGGTAGGTCCGGACGAGGGTGGCCTCGGCGTTGTAGGCCGGCATCACGACGACGACCTTCTTCCCGTCATGCATGGCCGTCGCCCCCTCCCGCCAGGGGCCGGGCCACCGCGATCAAGGTTCCCGCCCGGTCGATCCGGCCTTCGCCCCAGGCGGGCAAGGCCGCCAGCGCGGACAGGCCCAGCCCCGCCGCGACCTGGACCCGCCGTCGCGGCGCGGGGCCGGCGTCGGGCCGGCCCGACATCGCCCGGAAGAACTCGTTCCGGCCGCCGAGGTGGCGGTTCAACAACCCTTGCGACCAGCCGATCACGTCGTACTCCCACTCGCCCCGGGCCCGGACTTCCGCCCGGTAGCCGCCGGCCTCGAACGTCCGGGCCAGCGACCGGGCCGTGAAGTGGGACAGGTGCCGGGGGATGTCCAGGTGCAACCACGAGGCCCCCGCGGCCCGGGCCTGCCAGGAGCCGAAGTTGGGGACCGCCGCCACCACGAACGCCCCCGATTTGAGGTGCCGGCGGAGCCGGGTCAGGACGTCGACCGGGTCGTCGAGGTGTTCGAGGACGTGCCAGAACGTCGCGGCGTCGAACGGCGGCCGACCCTCCAGCTCGTCGAGGCCGGACACGACGGGCGGGTCGGCCGGGGCCGGGTCGGGTCGATGCCGCTCGACCCCGCACACGTCCCACCCGTCGGCCCGGGCCGCCCGGGCGAAGCCGCCGTCGCCGGACCCGTAGTCGAGCAACGACCGGCCCGCCCCGGCCTCGCGCCCGACGAGCCGGAGCCGCCGCCTCGCGCAATAACGGGCGGTCAGGCCGTGGCGGTTCCCGTAATAGGTCGCCCGATAGTACGGGTCGAGGTCGGGCGGCGTGGGATGCGTCCGGCCCAGCCCGCACCCCGGGCAGGCGACGACGCCGAACATCTCGCCGGTCTCGTCGGCGACGATCCCGTCATATCTCCTTTGCAAGCCGAGGCCGCAGAGCGGGCAGCCCGGCCCGGCCGTCGGTCCCGATCCGCCGCTCGCCTTCGCCTCGACCATGAGCCGTCGCCCCTCGGTCAACCGATCGTGTTGCCGCCGTTGACCGACAGGCGTTGCCCGGTGATGAACCGGGCGGCGTCGGAGGCGAGGAAGGCGACGGCCTCGCCGATGTCGTCGGGCGTCCCCATCCGCTTCATCGGGACCTTCGCGGCGTAGGCGTCCTTCATCTCTTGCGCATCGCCGGCGTGCCGCTCGGTGGGGATCCAGCCGGGGGCGACGAGGTTGACGGTGATCCGCCAATCGGCCAGCTCGTTGGCCCACGACCGGGTCAGGCCGAGCTGCGCCCCCTTGGCCGCCACGTAGTTCGAGAACTTGGGGACGCCCATCTCGAACACCTCGGACCCCACCTGGATGATCCGCCCCGACCGCCGGTCCTTCATCCCCGGGACGACCGCCTGGGCCAGCAGGACGGGGCTCTTGACGAAGAATTCGAGCTGGTCGAGGCAGTCGCGCCACGTCAGTTCTTCGAGGCTCCGGAACGGCTGCGGCCCGGTGGCGTTCAGGACCAGGACCTCGACCGGGCCGAACTTCGCCCCGACCTCGGCCACCATCCGCCCGACCTCGGCCTCGTCGCGGACGTCGGCGACGAAGACGTCGGCGTCGCCCCCCGCGGCCAAGATGGCGTCGGCGACGGCCCGGGCCTTGTCCGGGCTCCCGAACGAGTTGACGGCGACCCGGGCCCCTCGGGCGCCGAGGCTCCGGGCGATGGCCGCCCCCAACCCCCGGGAGGCGCCCGTCACCAGGCAAACCTTGCCGGCCAGCTCTCCGATCATGGTCGACCGCCTCACGGGAGGGGCTTGGCCCCGACCTCGCCGCCGACGTCGGTCGGGCGGAAGTCGCGGCCCTTGGGATGGGATGGGAAGGCCGAGCGGGCGTGGCCCGGGTCGAGCCGTCGGCCTTCAAACGATGATCGAAGTCCTGGCCTGGGCCGCTTGTTCCATGAGCGACTGGACGCGGGCGACCATCTCCTCGGGCTCGGCGGTCTCGCCTTCGAGGATCATGGTGTTGGCCCAGAGCTGGAGGGCGCACTGGCGGATGAAGTCGCGGTTGGCGTCGTTGGTGGCCAGGAGGGCGAGGCGGCGGATCAGGGCGGCGTCGGGGTTGACCTCGATGATCCGCCTCGACGTGGGGACGTCGCGGTTGTTCTGCTTCAGGAGCCTCCGCATCTGGAGGCTCAACCCGCCGTCGGCGTTGACCAGGCAGCAAGGGCTGTCGGTGAGCCGCTTCGAGGCGCGGACCGACTCCACCCGGCTTCCCAGCGCGTCGCGGAACAGGTCGAGGACCCGGGCGAATCCCCCCTCGGCCGGCGGCTCGGCCTCGGCGTCCGGCTTCGCCTCGCCTTCGGGGAGCTGGAGGTCGGCCACGTCGATCGAGGTCAAGGGCCGGCCGTCGAAGGCGTGGAGGGCGTTCATCACGAACTCGTCGACGGGGTCGACCAGGAACAGGACCTCGATCCCGCGCTTCCGGAAGATTTCGAGGTTGGGGCTCTTGCGGATCGAGGCCAGGTCGGGGCCGCCCAGGTAATAGATGGCCTTCTGGTCGGCCGGGGAGCGTTGGACGTAGGCTTCGAGGCCGGTCGGGGCCGAGCCGTCGTCGGCCCGGGACGAGGCGAACCGGAGGAGCTTGGCCACGCGGTCGCGGTTGGCCGGGTCGACGGCGACCCCTTCCTTCAAGGTCGCGCCGAACTGTCGGTAGAAGGCGAGGTAATCGTCGGGCTTCTCGTCGGCCATCGCCGCCAGCTTGTCGAGGACGCCCTTGACCAGGACGCCGCGAATCCGGCGGATGACCGAGTTGTCCTGGAGCGTCTCGCGCGAGACGTTGAGCGGCAGGTCCTCGGAATCGACCAGGCCGTGGAGGAACCGGAGGTGCTCGGGCAACAGGTCGCGGCAATCCCCCTGGACCAGAATCCGCTTGGCGCAGAGGTGGAGGCCGTGCTCCTGGCGGCCGAAGCCGAGCCGCTCGACGTTGGCCCTCGGGCAATACAGGATCGCCCGGAACTGGATCGGCGAGTCCACGGCCATGTGGAGGTGCCAGAGCGGCGTGTCCTCGACGCCGTGGGTCAGGTATCGGAAGAACCCGGCGTGCTGCTCGTCGGTCACCTGCCCCTTGGGCTCGACCCAGATCGGCTTCTGGTCGTTGACGACCTGGCCGCCGACCTTGATCGGGTGGGGGACGAAGCCCGAGTAGGTCTTCAGGATCGTCGTGATCCGGAACGCCTCGGCGAAGTCCTTGGCGTCGTCCTTGAGGTGGAGGACGACCTCGGTCCCGCGGTCGAGCCCTCGGGCCGGCTCGACGGTGAAGGTCCCCGAGCCGTCCGACTCCCACTCCCAGCCCGAGCTTTCCCGGTAGCTCCGGGTCCGGACCCGGACCGATTCGGCGAGCATGAACGCCGAGTAGAACCCGACGCCGAACTGGCCGATCAGCGAGACGTCGGCCTTGCCCGCCGCCGATGCCTGGCGCAAGAAGTCGAGCGAGCCGCTGTGGGCGATCGTCCCCAGGTTGTCGACCAGCTCGTCGCGGGTCATGCCGACCCCGTTGTCGCGGATGACCAGCTCGCGGGCCTCGGGCCGGCCTTCGACGGTGATCTCCAGGGGGCCGGTCTCGCGGTGGGCCTCGTCGGTCATCGCCACGAACCGCATCTTGTCCAGCGCGTCGGAGGCGTTGGAGACCAGCTCGCGGACCGCGATCTCCTTGCTCTGGTAGAGCGAGTGCGACAAGAGCTGGAGGAGCTGCTTGATCTCCGCCTGGAACGAATACTGCTGCCGGTCTTCGACGGTGGACATCAACCATCCCCGGACATTTCGGGTCGGATGAGGGGCCGGCCCGGCCTCGACCCCGGGGTCGAGCCGGCGAGTCCCCTCGACGGATCGGATCGAATCCGCCCCATCATCGCAAAGCCGCGCCCCGGCCCGCAAGTCCGGGCGGCCCCGCTCGCAGGGTTGTTCGGTCCCTCAAGCTGGGTCGAAAGACGGATGGCAGATTGCAAGTATTTCAGATTTCAGAGGGGCTGGTTCTCCCTCGTCCCAAGGCCGTCTGAAATCTGAGATCCGTGCAATCTGCCCTCCTGTGAATTGCCAGACCGATCGACCCTGGACCCCGCTAGCGGCCCGGGAGTTGGGGAGTCTGCCGGTCGGCGAGGATCTTGGTCAGGGTCTTGACGTACAGCGAGCCGTCCCCGAACGGCCCGTGCTGGAACTCCCGGCAGAGCGGCTGGAGCGTCCCGTTGAGGAGCCCGATCGCCGCGTTGAGGTTGGCCCGGACCCGATCGAACTCCGCCCGCCTGGTCTCCACCTGGTCGAAGAATCGCTTGACGTCGCCCCGGCCGGCGAGGAGGAGCTTTTCCCGATCGGCGGGCGTCAGCAAGTGACGCCAGACGGCCCGCTCCGCCATCTCGTCGAGCTTGGCGTCGAGCCAGTCGCGGCGGAGAGCTTCGGTCGTCATGTTCCCGAAGACGTAGCGGTCGAAGTTGGCCCGGTCGAGGACGAGGTTGCGCCGGATGGCGGGGACGGCACGCCTGGCTCGGGCCTGCGCCAGGGCCTGGGCACGAGCCTTGGCGTTGGCCGGTGCCGGGGCGGCGTCGGGCGGCTCTGGCGTGAAATGATCCTCGACCTCGTCCCATCCGGCATCGTCCCCGGCCGGCCTGGCCACGGGCACCGGGGGATTCGACTCGGCGACCAGGCCCCCCCGGTTTGGGACGAACTGGCGAACGGGCCGGCGCGGGATCAGGGCGTAGGCCTCGCCCTTCAGCGCGGCATTCAGGAACGCACCCGGTTCGACGCCGACCCGCCTTTCCCGTTCTTCCTCCCCCTGTTGGGCCCGGACGGGCGGGGTCTGGGAAATCCAGGCGGCGACGACGAGGACGAGCAATCGGGAAGTCGAAGCTCTCGGCATGGGGACCTCCTTGGGATGGAGGGGATCATACTCGCCGGCGGGGCGGGAATCCTCTGAATTCTTCCGCCCCGGGGGCGCGGGCGGTGGGGGCGAACCGGGCCGGACTCGGGTTGACGGTCGGCCCGCGACCGGCTACTTTCCCGCCGATCGCCCCGTCCCTCGCACGTCGTCGAGTCTTCCCCCCTTGAATGATCCCACCGCGATGGTCGGGCGGCCCGGTCCGCCTGGAGGCCGGCACGCCGGCGCAGGCTGGACGATCGCGAGCCCGGCCTGGGTAGGCCGGCCCGAAACGGGTGTGGTTGTTGGGTTGAGGAGGTGCCGTGCGGGGCCACGACCAGACGGACGACCGCCGGCGGCGACGCGTTGGCGCCTGGCTCCTCCTCGCCGTCGCGGTCGCCCTGGCGACCCGCGAGGCGGCCCGGGGCCAGGATGCCGCGACCATCGCCACTTGGGCGTGGAAGGGGGAGGAGGCCGAGCCGATCCGGCTGGCCGCCGACCACATCCAGACCTGGGTCGACGGGGACGAACATTACGTCCTCCTCGAAGACCAAGCCGAGATCGCGCAAGGCGACGTGTCGCTCCGGGCCCGGCGGATCGTCGCCCGGATCGCGCGATCCGGCCGCGCCGACCGGTCGGTCCACCGGCTCGAAGTCTACGCCGAGGAGGACGTCCGCGACCCGGGCGCCCCGGGCGCGGTCCACGACGAGGTCCGGACCCGCCCGGTGACGACCGCCCACGTGGGCCTGTTGGCCCGGGTCGAGGGCGGGCGGCACGAGCTGGCCAAGCCGCCCAAGGGCTACCCGATCCTGGCCCGGGCCTTCCCCAACCCGGCGCCCCCCGGCCGGCCGGCCTCGGACCCGGTCGCCCCCCAAGGGCCCAGGGAAACCGCCGCCCGCAAGCCGGCCCCGCCCGAGGCCGCCCCGGTCGGCCGTCGCGGCGTGGTGACCTTGATGCCCGACCCGGGCCCGGTCGATCCCCAGGTCCGCCCGGCCCAGGCCGTCGGCGGCGCCCCGGGGTTTCCCGACGACTTCTCCACCCAGCCCGTGCCCGACCGGCAGCCGCCGGGCGGCGCCGCCTTGCCCCCGCTCGCGCCCGACACGGTGCCCCTCGGCCCCGGGAACGAGGCGCCGGTGGCCGACCCGCCCTCCGACCTGTTGCCCCTGCCCGACGGCTCCCCGAGGGCGCCGCGCCCTAATGCCGCCCCGCCGGCCGGGCCCGACGACGCGGACGTCCCGATCTTGCCGGGGTCGCAGCGGGTCACCTCCATCTATCCCCGAGGGTTGGGGGAGATCCAGCTCGAAACTTTGCCCGTGCAGGCTGACGGGACCCAGATCTTGATCATCCGCAACGGCGTCAACATCCAGACCCGGAACACCGCGCAAGGGATCGTCGACATCGAGGCCGACAACGTCGTCATCTGGCTCCGCGGCGGCGGTCGCCAGGACGCGCCCCGGTTCGACTTCAACAATCAGATCGTCACCAATGCCACCGAGCCGCTCGAATTCTACCTGGAAGGGCACGTCGTCTTCCGCCAGGACGAACTCCGCTCCCAGGGCAACAGCGACCAGCGGGCCTACCAGGCCGAGCGGGCCTATTACGACGTCCAGAAGGACCAGCTCTTGGCCCTCAACGCCCAGGTCGAGCTGTTCGCCCCCGGGCTGGTGACGCCGATGAAGCTGAAGTCGCCGCGGATCTTCCAGTACCATCCGCTGGTGACCGGGCCCGACGGCCGGACCCTCCCGGGCACGCTCGCGGCGATCCAGGCCGAGAAGACGGTCACGACCGGGAGCCGGTTCGCCAACCCCGGGTATCGGTTCACCAGCCGGTCGATCGACATCCGCCAGGTGGTCGACAACGAGGCCCTCGCCGACCCCAAGCAGGCCCCCTTCGACAAGGACGACCTCACCTGGCAGATCGACGCCCGCTCGAACTTCTTCTTCTTCGGCCCCCTGCCGGTCTTCTACTACCCGAGGCTCAACGTCGAGGCCGACGACCTCGACCCGCCGATCCAGGGGGTCTCGTTCGCGACCAATAATTACTTCGGCCAGCAGTTCCGGACCGATTTCGACGTCTTCAACCTCATCAACCAGCGGCACCTCCCCGAGATCGACGCCTGGAACCTCGACGTCGATTACCTCAGCGCCCGCGACAAGAGGCCGGGCCAGGGGATCGCCCTGGGGACCGAGATCGGCTGGTACGGCCGCGACCTCATCAACGACATCAAGGACCCGTTCCACAAGGACAAGACCCTCAAGCCCAGCCCCTTGACCAACTACGCGGGCTACTTCGACATCTACGGCCTCTTCGACGGCTCGCGCGACGTGCTCGGCGGCGGCCTGGCGATCATCACCAACGGGCCCAACAACAACGCGGCGGGCCGTGGCGGCTTCTCGAGGATCTCGAACCCCACGTTCCAGACCGGCCGGGGCCGGGTGACGTTCCGCCACATGCAGTCGCTCCTGCCGGCCGACGCCCCGCTCGACGAGGACTTCCGGGTCGACACCGAGGTCTTCTTCTGGTCCGACCGCAATTTCCTGGAGCAGTACTTCAAGCGACTCTTCGACACCGGGCTCGACCAGCAGAACCTGATCTACGCGATCCGCCAGAAGCAGAATCGCGCCCTCACCGGGATCGCGTCGGTCAACCTCCAGACGTTCTTCACCCAGACCCAGTGGTACCCCCGGCTCGATTATTACCGGCTGGGCGACTCGCTTTTAGGCAACCGGCTGACCTATTTCCACCACACCGGGGTCGACTACGCCAACGTCCACACGGCGGCCGAGGTCGCCAACCGGACGATCTTCGCCTACCTGCCGTTCGACCCGGTCTCCAACACCGCCGGGACGTTCCAGAGCGGCCGGATCTACACGACCCACGAGCTCGACGCTCCCTTGAACCTCGGGTTCATGCGCGTCACCCCCTACGCCCAGGGGCAGGCCGTCGGCTGGAACAACCAGATCGGCGGCCACGCCGTCGGCCGGGTCTGGGGGGCGGTCGGGGCCCGGGCCGACCTGACCCTCTGGAAGGCCTACCCCAACGTCGAGAGCGAGTTGCTCAACGTCCACGGCCTGAACCACAAGATCGACTTCGTCCTCGACTACCGCGACGCCTTCTCCAACGTCCCCCTGAACAGCGTCGGCGTCCAGGACGTCCTCGACGACAACACGTATGAATACACCCGGCGCTACTTCGCCCTGACCACCTACGGCGGCGGCCTGCTCCCGCCGCAGTACGACCCCCGGTTCCTGACGCTCCGCCGGGCCCTCTCGCCGGTCACCGGGACCACCGACATCCAGGGCACCATCGAGACGATCAAGCTCGGGATCCACCAGCGGCTCCAGACCAAGCGCGGCCAGGAAGGCCGGCGGCACATCAACGACTACATGGTCTTCGACCTCGACACGACCTATTTCCCGATGGCCTCCCGCGACAACTTCGGCAAGCCGTTCGGCCAGAACTTCTACAACTACGAGTGGTACCTCGGCGACCGGACCAGCTTCGTGTCCTACGGCTGGTTCGAGTTCTTCAAGATCACCGGCGACCCGCTGTACCGGAACACGACCAAGTTGAAGAACGACCCGTTCGGGGTCCACATCGTGACCTCGGGCATCTCGATCACCCGGATTCCCAAGGGGAACATCTTCATCGGCTACACGATCGTGAATACCGGCCCGATCTCGACGTCCGCCCTGAACGCTTCGTACTCGTACTGGATGAGCCCGAAGTGGTTCATGACCGCGGGCACCTCGTACGACTTCGGCAACGGCCTGCTGCTCGGCTCCAGCGGTTCGCTCACGCGGATCGGGGCCGATTACCTGGCCTCGGTGGGGCTGGCCGTCAGCCCGCTCCAGAACAGCTTCCAGGTCGTGTTCGAGATTTCGCCCCGCCTGAGCCCGAACCTCCGGCTCGGTTCCGCGGCGGGCTTGGCCCGATTGGATACCCGGTTCGCGCCGGTCGAGTAATCATGGCACGCCCACCGATCTTCGACGATGCGCCGGCCGCCGTCCCCCCGGGCCCGGCCAAGTTCGGCACCGGCTCGCTCGCCTACGAGGCCTCCGAGGCACCCCGGGCGCGGGCCGGTCGGAAGAACCTCCGCGAGAAGCTCTGGGCGGGCCTGAGCGGCTGGAAGCACGCATTCCGCGGGGACTCCAGCTTCTTCGCCCACGGCTACCGGGTCCTGCTCGTCGCCTTGACCGCCGCCATGCTCGGCGTCGGCCCGCAAAGCTGGATCGTCCTGGTCATGGCCGCCGTCTCGATCTTCACCGCCGAGCTGAACCACAGCGCCGTCGACACCCTGGCCCGGGCCATCGGCGACCCCGACGAGCCCCGCCTCAAGGTGGCCCGCGAGATCGCCGCCGGCGGGGTCCTCGTCGCCGTCGTCGGCTCCGCCGCCGTCGTGACGACCATCCTGGTCCTCAAGTTCGTCGAGTTGCTCGCCCGCTGAACCGGCGGGGCCGCGAGATCCCCCGATGGCGAACGGTCCTCGGCCTCGACTTCGACCCGGGTCTCGTCGGGAGAGGAGGCCGGCAAGGCCCTGGTCGGACCCCACGTCGTCCGGTCGTTCGCCGACCAGGCCGCCCGGAGCCAAGGGTTTCACCCTTCCCTCGCGGCCCGGGCTGAGTCGCCGGGGATCGCCGGGCTTCGGCCCGGGATCGGGACAACGGCAAAGGTCGACCCGGCCGACGCGACCCCATGAGTCGCGTCGGGCGCTCGCCGCCGGCCCGATTCAGCGGCGGAGGGTCGACGACCGGGCCTCGGCGCGGCGGCGTTCCTGGACCTGGGCGTATTCGTCGCTCGCCAGGAAGACCGACGGGATGTCGTCGCGCGGGTTGGCGAGCTTCCGGCCGATCCAGAAGGTGACGTCCTCCTCGCTGGCGGCCCGGCCGAGGATGTCCCGGTAGAGCGAGCGGACGAAGTCGGGGAGCGTGCCGCCCTGCCCCTGGAAATAGGCGAGCGACGCATACCGGCGCAGGTCCGCCCGGTTCTGCTTGAGCCGGCGGTTGACCAGGCGGGCGTGGGGGTCGTTCAGGGCCTCGAACCGCTTGAGGTCGGCGGTCGCCGTCAGGCCGATCCGCATGTCGTAGGTGAGCCGCTCGGGCAGCGACCCGTGGGCCAGGGTGGCCAGGATCGCGTGCGAGACGACCAGCGGCGCCAGCCTCCCGCTCCTCCGGAACAGGGCGATCCAGGCCACGCCGGCCAGGGTGGTGATGGCCACCAAGGTCGGGCTGGGCAGGTGGATCAGCCCGAAGATCGTCGCCGCCAGGAGCATGCCCACGGCCCGGCTCCGGGTCAGCTCGAAGCAGGACGGCCACAAGAACCACTGGAGGGCCAGTTGCTGCACCAAGGCCGCGGCGAGCTTGCCCACGAGCCAGTTCGCCAGCTTCCACGGCGGCTTGTCGAGGAACAGGAACTCGAACGTCTCGTTGGCGTCGCCCACCAGGGCCGCGGCGATCACCAAGGTGGCCGAGAGCCCCAGGCAGCACGCCAGCGACTCGAACCAGGCCCGCCCCGGGCCGACCGAGGGGACGGCCGCCATCGCCGACGCCTGGCGGCGGCGGCACGAATGGACGAAGACCGCGGCGATGCACCCATAGACGATGACGTTGAGCCATGCCGGCCCCCGGGATCGGAGGTCCCAGAGTTCCAGTTCCAGCAAGCCCACCACGCTCGCCAGCTCCAGGGCGGGTGTCAGGCGACCCGTGAGCGGCGCGGGTGTCCGATCAAGCCCGGCGATCGTTGCGGCGTCCATGCCCGTCCTCCGCTCGGTGTCCTTTAAAAAACACGCACGAAGAGATGGTATCGGCCATCGGGCGGGAAAAGTTCAGGCGAATCGACCCGGTGCCGTTCAATCGTAGAGGAGGTGGGGTTCGCGACGGGCCAGGAATTCGGCCTCCTCGACCGCCCAGAGGGCGCGGAGGTCGGCGAGGTCGCCCGGGTTGGGGCCGGATTCGATCAGGAGCCGCTCGCGGCTGGAGCCGTAGAGCAGGTCGATGGCGATCGGGTCGGTGACATATTCGTAGGACTCCCGCCGCCAGTCGAACCGCTCGGGCCGCTGGGCCCGGGCGGCGGCGATCATCGCGGTGTACAACCAGACCGACGAGAAGGTGGTCGGGTCGGTGACGTGGGGGTGGACGCCCTGGCAAGTCTGGCCCGCATGCTTGTGGAACGTCGGCCGGAAGGCGCAGGGGCGGAGCAAGGCCCCCGCCGTCCAGGGGGCCGGCGCGGCCAGCGGGTCGGGGTCGAGCCAGGGGGCCCCCCAGAGTTCGAACGGCCGGGTGGTCCCCCGTCCCTCGGACAAGTTCGTCCCTTCCACCAGGCACCCGCCCGGATAAACCATCGCCGTCTCGGTCGTCGGCATGTTGGGGGAAGGCGAGACCCAGGCCCGCCCCGTTTCCGCCCAGAGCATCGACCGCGACCAGCCCTGGCAAGGGATGACCGTCAGGTCGAGGTCGATCGAGCACTCGGCGACGAACAGCCCGGCCAGCTCCCCCAGGGTCATCCCATGCCGGATCGGGACCGGATGGGGCCCGACGAAGCTTTCGAAGCCCGGCCGGATCGTCGGGCCTTCCACGGCCACGCCGCCGATCGGGTTGGGGCGATCCAGGACGAAGAATCGGAGGCCGACGCTCGCGGCGGCCCGCATGGCGTAGAGCATCGTGGCGGCGAACGTATAATAGCGACTCCCGACGTCCTGGACGTCGAACACGAAAGCGTCCAAATCCTCCATCTGCTCCGGGGACGGCTTCAGGCTGTCGAAGCTGGGCCCGTACAGCGTGTGGGCCGGGACGCCGGTCCGCGGATCGAGCGCGGAGGCGATGGCGACCATGTCCTGGGCATCGCCCCTGATCCCGTGCTCCGGCCCGAACAGGGCGGCGAGCGTCACCCCTCGGGCGCCCCGGATGTGGTCGGCGACGTGCCGCATCGACCGGTCGAGCGACGTCGGGTTGGCGATCACGCCGACCCGCATCCCCCGGATCGCCGCGAAGCGGTCGGCGACCAGGTTGTCCAGTCCGGTCCAAACAGGGGGGGTCATGGGGCGAGCGTCCTCCGGGCCAGGATCAGCGCCCCCGCGACCGGCTCGGGCACGGGCATCGCCGCGACTTCATATCCCGATCCGGTCAAGCGACGGACCAGGACGCTGGCCACGCCCGGGCTGTTCAGGAGGAAGCCCCCCGCCAGGGCGATCGGGAGCGGGCCGGACGTCCGGCCCAGCCCTCGGGCCACCGCCAGCGCCATCTCGGCGAGGTCCAACCCGGCCGGTTCGAGGATCTCGGCGAACAGCGACGGGTCGTCGGCCGCCGCCGCCACGACGCACCAGGCCAGCGCCGCCACCCGGGTCCGATCGAACCCTTCGCGGTAGACGGCCGAGACCAGCTCCGAAACATCCCCGATCCCCAGGGCCGCGCAAAGCCGGCCGGCGAGGGGGTCGGCCCCCGGCGGATGTGGCGGGTTTTCGCGGCCGTCGGCCCGCCGGGCGAGCTTGCGGAGCCCCGCCCGGGCGACGGCGTAGCCGCTCCCTTCGTCGCCGAACAGGGGGCCCCAGCCGCCCGACCGGGCCGTCCGGCCGTCGGGCCCCCGGCCCACGGCGATCGAGCCGGTCCCGGCGATCACGCCGACGCCCCACCCTTCGAGCGTCCCCGCGGCGACGACCAGCTCGCCGTCGTTGACGAGCAAGAGCCGGCCGGCCCATGTCGCGCCCCGTGCCCAGTCGTCGAGCCACCGCCGGTCGTCGGGCCGGTCGAAGCCGGCCAGCCCCAGGCACGACGCCGCGACCGGCCCGACCGGGAGTCCGGCGTCGGCGAACGCCGAGCCGATCGAGCCGTCCAGCGCCGCCCGGGCCGCCTCGGGGCCGACCGCCTTGATGTTCGACGGCCCGGCCCGCCCCCGGCCGAGGACGCGCCCTTCGGCGTCGGCCAGCCAGGCGATGGTGGAGGTCCCCCCGCCGTCGACCCCGAGCAGGGCGGGCGGGCTCATCGCGCCGCCCCCTCGACCGCCGCGCGGACCCGCCCGCCGTTCCGTTCCAACAGCTCGGCCGCCCGCCCCGGCTCGACCCCCGCCATCGCCGCGACCAGGGCCCGCTTCAGGACCCCGGAGGATCGGGCGAGCAGGTCGGCGGCCGCGCCGTCGTCCAGGCCGGCCAGCTCGCGGAGGATCCGCCGCGATCGGAGGCGGAGCTTCTCGTTGGTCGGCTGGAGGTCGACCATCCGGTTCCCCAAGGCCTTGCCGATCCGGACCATCGCCCCGGTGGTCAGCATGTTCAGGACCAGCTTGGTGGCCGTCCCCGCCTTGAGCCGGGTCGAGCCGGCGAGCACCTCGGGCCCGACCAGCGGGGCGATCTCCAGGTCGACCCGCTCGCCCAGCAGGCTCGGCCGGTTGCAAGCCAGGCCGACGGTGAACGCCCCCCGGGCCCGGGCCTCCTCGATCGCCCCCAGGACGTAGGGGGTCCGGCCCGACGTGGCGATCCCGACGACCAGGTCCGCCGGGCCAACGCCAAGGCCCCGGATCGCCTCGCGCCCTTGCTCCCGATCGTCCTCGGCCCCCTCGACCGCCCGGGTCAGGGCCGCCGGGCCGCCGGCGATCACGCCCACGACCAGGCCCGGCGGCGAGTTGAACGTCGGCGGGCATTCCGAGGCATCCAAAACCCCGAGCCGCCCCGAAGTCCCCGCACCCACATAGATCAACCGCCCCCCACGCCCGAACCGAGCCGCCGCCTCGTCGATCGCCCGGGCGATCCCCGCCGCCTCGGCCCCGACCGCCGCGACCGCCTTCGCGTCCTCGGCGTTCATCAAGGCCACGATCTCGGCCGACGACAGCTCGTCGAGCCCTTCGGAGAGCGGGTTCCGGGATTCGGTCAGCAGGTGGTCTTCGAGGGGCATCGTCAGCTCGAATTGCCGGGACTTGTCCCGGTCGTCCCGGGCGTCGCGCGTTTTCAGGATCAACAAGACCTCGCCGTGGACCCCGCCGGCGACGTCGTCCGGTCGATCGTGCGTGATGTCTTCGGAGCGGCCGAGTTTACTGGTTCAGGACCCGTCGGGCAATTGGCGAGTCGCGTGAGTATAAAAGAAAGAGTCGCCGTGGAGGGCGACCTTCTCGAAGCCGGACTCCAAACCGGCGTCCGTCGTTCTTTCGTGCCCGAGGGCCGCGAAGGCTCGCTCCAGGACCCCAATGCCGAACGGGTCCGCCGGGGCCTCGACCGGCCAGCAGACGCCCGGTCGCCACCAACGCTCCACGTCTCCCGCCGACCAGGCAATGCAGTTGTGCCGAGGCGTTGCCGGGCTGGTCACCCCGTGGACCCCGTCCTATTTACGCCCCGGTCAAGTCAATCCCTTGTGTACAGATGAATCCGTAGGAGGTATCGGTTGCCACATATTATCGAAAACACCCCAAATACACCTGCAATCATCGAGCAGATCCTCTAAACTTTGATAAAATGTATCCCATTTTGGAGGCAAATCCTTACCAGTGACCTGATAAAGATAAAATCCGCCATCCCCCTCATGTATTTCGAGCCAGCGAATCTCGTCCGTCACATGAGACGAAGGAATTTCGCTTTGCACAGGATTAGCAAACATCGTTTACCTGTCAAAAGAACATGCACATGCAAATGTTCGACGCCGAAAGCCTCGGAAAGTCCCGATCCGAGATCATGGGGCGATCAGTCCCATCCGGACGCCCCGGTCGATCCAGGCCGCGGCCATCCGTTCCACGTCCCCAGCGCTTTCCGGGGTGATGGGATTTTCGTCGGTGATCGCTTCCAGCGCCCAGAACCACTGGTCGGGCTCGCGCCTCAACTCTTCCAGGATCAGGGGCACCACAGCCGGGCCCATGTCGATATTCCGCTGATAAGGACGGAGCAAGGCCATCTGGACCGTGTTCGACAGGAACTTCGAAGCGTCTTCCCATTCGTTTGCGGAGGGGTTCGGCATGGGAATTCCGCCGGTTCATTCGGGTGGTCGATCGGTCAGCCGTCGGACCCTTCCCGGACGTTGTATTCCAGCTTCCATCGGCGGTCGTCGCGGGTGCTCTGGCACCAGAGTTCGAGGGTCCCGACCTCGGTGACGTGGGCGTGGAGGCGGACGGGGACGGTGTCGCCGTCGTCGAGGCCGGGCTCGGTGACGAGGGCGGTTTCCAGGGGGGCGAGTTCCTGGAGGTCGTCGGGCGACCAGCGGTCGAGGACGAGGCCGGGGGCGTCGTCGCGGCGGGTGGTGGAGCCGAGGAAGCGGAACTCGGCGGGCTCGCCGACGACGAGGCCGAACTCGGGGCCGGGGACGTCGGCCTCGGTCCCCTCTTCCATGCCCAGCTTGACCACGCACAGGGCCTTGATCGGCGGCTTGACGCCCGGGACGGCGGGGCTCGACGTCTCGACGCCCACGTAATAGGCCCGGGGGACGCCGCCGCGAATTCGGATGCCCCGGCCCCGGCGGGCCAGCCCGTAGTAGGCGGCTCCGAGGGCGACGGACAGGTCGAGGTCGGCCGTTTCCAGGCTCGGGACCGGGCGGCCGGCCCAGGACGAGAGGACGGCCGCGACCCGGTCGCGAAGCTCGGCCGACTGGAACACGCCGCCGTTGAACAGGACGGCCGACGGGGCGACCGTCGCCCCGTCGGCGTGGAGCGAGCCGGCCTGGCGGGCGAGGAACCGGGCCAGGTGGCGGGTGATCGCCGGGTCGGCCGCGTAGGGGAGCCCGATCTCGGCCAGGCCGACCCGCCGGCCCCGGGTCGGGGCGTCGGTCGGGGCGCACGGCGGGAAGAACCCTTCGAGGACGACCGAGGCGAGCACCGCCCGGGTCAGCTCCCCCTTGAGCGAGCCGCCGATCACCTTCGACCCCCGGCCGAGGATGGCCACCGGGCTCGACGCCTTGCCCGGGGCGGCGAACAAGGCTTCCTTGGCGGCCCGGCAGGCATGGCCGAGGGCGACGCGCTGGCCCTGGTCGAGGGCGTCGAACCCGCCGGGCAACGTGGCGGCGACGGCGTGGGCCAGGGCCAGGTCCATGTTGTCGCCGCCGAGCAGGATGTGCTCGCCGACGGCCAGGCGGGTCAGGCCGAGGTCGCCCCCCTCGTCGGTGACCCGGATCAGGGTGAAGTCGGTCGTCCCGCCGCCGACGTCGCAGGCCAACAGCAGGTCGCCGGCCTTGACCCGCTTCCGCCACCCCTGGCCTTGCGCGGCGAGCCAGGCATAGAAGGCGGCCGTCGGCTCCTCCAGGAGCGTGACGTTCTCCAGGCCGGCGGCGCGGGCGGCCTCGACGGTGAGGTCGCGGGCGGCGGCGTCGAACGAGGCCGGGACGGTCAGGAGCACGTCCTGGCGTTCGAGCTTCAAGGCGGCGTCCTTGCCGGCCATCGCGTGGTTCCAGGCGTCGCGGAGGTGGGCCAGGTAGGCGGCCGAGGCCTCGACCGGCGACACCTTGGCCACGTCGTCGGGCCCGCCCCAGGGGAGGATCGGGGCCTTCCGGTCGACCCCGGCGTGCGACAGCCAGCTCTTGGCCGACCCCACCAACCGCCCGGGGACCCTGGCCCCGTGGTCGCGGGCGAACGTCCCCACGACCCGCCCGGGCGCCTTGGCCCAGGGGAGGTCGACGGCCCCGGCGGCGAACTCCTTGGCGCCGGGCAGGTACAAAAACGACGGGAGGACCGGCCGGTCGCCGACGTCGCCGGCCCCGACCACTTGCGGGATCGGCAGCGGGCGGATCGCCGGCGGGGCGTCGCCGGCGGGCCCGGCCTCGGCGTAGGCGAGGGCGGAATTGGTGGTCCCCAGGTCGATGCCGACGACGTAGCGGGACATGGGGCAGGCCTCGGGGTGGGTCAGGTGATCTCGACCTCGGCCGGGGCCAGGACCGCCGAGTCGTCGCGGGCCCCGGGCAGCGCGGGGAGGTGGACGGCCTCGACCTTCCAGCCGTGGTGCTTGAGGACCCCCCGGAACGGCGGCGCCCCCTGGACGTTGCCGGTCAGGCGGATCGTGGCCGGGTCGAAGTCGGCGGCGATCACCACGGCCGACTCGTCCTCGCCCGGCAAGACCGGCGTGATCGTCAGGTAGTCGCGGAGGGCCTTCCGGCACCCCCGATGGATGTCGCGGACCGCCGCGCCCACCTGGGCGTCGGTGAACGGGTCGATGTCCTCCTGGAGGAAGTCGACCAGCCGGCCGTCGCGCTGGAGGACCGCCAAGATCCGGAGGTCCGGCCCCGTCGGGGTCCTGGCGAGCAGCGCCTCGACCCTCGGGGCGAATTCCGGCTCGGTCCACGATTTCCAGAGGGCGACCCACCCCAGGACGAAACGATTCAAGGCCCGTCCCCCGTCAATGCCCGGTTCGATCTTCGAGCGATCCAGTGTAACCCGCGATCCGGCCTCGGGAAAAGGGCGAGCAATCGGCCGCGATCGGCTTTACCATCGGGGTCGGGTCGGGCGAGTCGCCCGGCCCTCGTCCACCCCGTCGCGAGCGAGGTATCCCCGATGATCCGGCGCCCGATCGTCGTCCCCGGCCTGGTCGTCCTGTTCGGGGTCATGGCCGGGGGCCAGCCCCCCGGGCCGTTCGTCGCCCCCCGGGACCGCTCCGCCTGGGAAGCCCGCCGCGAGGCGATTCGCCGCGACCTGGAACAGGCCGCTTCCCTCGGACGGCCCCCGAGGCCGGAGCAACCCCGCTTCGATGTCCGGGGACGCGAAACGAAGCCCGGCGTGGTCGTCGAGCGGGTCGCGCTCGAATCGGGCGAGCCGGCGGCGGGCACGGTCCTGGGATTTCTGGTCGTCCCCGAGGGCGCGGGGTTAAAAGATCGCGTCCCTTTGATCCTGCTCGTCGGCGGCCCCGCCGCGCCGGGGTCCGAGGTCGCGGCCCTGGGACACCTCCGATGCGCCAGCTTGAGCCTGGAAACGGGCCCGGATGTCCGCCTCTGGCGGGTCGCGCTCGACGCCGCCCGGGCCCGGCCCGAGTTCGACCCCGCCCGGGTCGGGGTGATCGGCCTGGGGGCGGGCGGCCCGACGGCCCTCCGGTTGATGGCCCTCGACGACCGGATCGCCTGCGGGGCCGTGCACCTCGACCCGGCCCCGCTCGTCCCCGAGTCGGGCCGACTGGAAGAGTCCGCCGCCCTCTGCGCCCCGAGGCCGCTGGCGCTCCTGATCGCCGAGCCGTTCCCGGTCCCGGCCGGTTCGCCGGGCCGGAGGCTCGAACGGGCGGTCAAGCCGACGTACAAGCTGTATGGCCCGGCGGGGACCGGCCTGACGTTCAACCTTTACGGCCGGAGCCCGGGGCTCGACTCCGGGGTGGACCTGCTCCGCTGGCTGGCCGGGCTGGAGCAGCTCGACAAGCACCTCCGCCCCCAGGGGCCCGAGCCCCTGGCCCACGCGCCCGAGCCCGAGCCCGAGCCCGAGGGCGACGCCCGGTTCGTCGACCTGGCCGAGCATGGCCTCGCCGGCTGGTCGGCCGAGATGACGGACCGGCCCGGGACCTGGAGCTGGGCCGACGGCGTGATCTCGTGCAAGCCCGGCCCCGGCGAGTTCGGCTGGCTCCGCGCCCCGGTCGAGGTCGGCGACTTCGTCCTCCGGGTCGAGTGGCGGGTCCCCGAGAAGGGGAACGGCGGGATCTTCCTCCGCGCCCGGCCGGTGCCTTGGAAGCTCCCCACGGCCGATCGGGCCAAGCCGCTGCTCCAATCGCTCGGCCTGGAATGGCCGTCGCGGACCGGGCTCGAACTCCAGGCGCAGGCCGACCCCGGCGAGGCCAACCGCTACAGCAGCGGCTCGCTCTATCGCCACGCCGCCCCCGCCGCCAATCCCACCCGGCCGCCCGGCCAGTGGAACCGCTACACCGTCCGCGCCCGCGGCCTCCGGGTCGAGGTCTGGAGCAACGGGCAGCAAATTTTGGATACTTCTCTCGACCGCTACCCGTCCACCCTGCCCCGCCCGCCGCTTCGGGGCTACGTCGGCCTCCAGAACCACGGGAGCCCGGGCGAATATCGGAACGTCAAGCTCCTCAATCTCGGCGACCCCCGGCCGTGAGATCAGGGGGCGGCGGACAGGGGGTCGCCGGGCTCGATGCCTTCGGGGAGCGTCTTCAAGTAAGTTCCGAGCAAATCAGCGAAGGTCTTGGGGGGACGACCTCGGTCGAGCCGGTAGGCCCGCTCGGCCATCTTCAACTGGAGTAGCTCGAAGATGCCCGGCTCGGCGTCGACCAGGGGCTGGACTTGCCGGAAGGAGCCGAACCACTTGGCCGCCGACGACATAACCCAGGCGTTCAACTCCTCGGGCGTCAGGAGCCGGAGGGCCGGAGGCGTCCGGGGGTCGATGTCGTAGATCATGAATATCTCGAACCGGAGCTTGGGCCGGAGGGCCTGAGGGCGTTCGACCTGGGCCAGGTGGCCGGCGACGATCAGACGGAGGACGCGCCGGGATCGCTCGGGCTCGCGGCGGAGGAAGCGGCGGGCGTCGCGGAAGAGACCGATGTGGTTGTACCAGGCCTGGTCGTCGGATAGGAACTCGACATCGTAACGGTCCCACGTCTCCGGGTGGGCCAGGACGTCGCGGTCGGCGAAATATTCGACCTGGATCATGTCCGAGGCGGGGGCGGACAGGGCCCCGGCGGCGGCGACGTCGGCGATGGCCCGGCGGAGCATGTCCGAAGTGACGGCCGGGTTCTCGGTCCAGGTGGCGACCCGGGCGCGGGACCTGTCCAAGATATTCCAGCCGATGAGGCGCTGGATCAGGCCGCCGTGCCGGCCGACGTGGCGGCTCGACCGGAGCGTGGCGTTGTACAACTCCCAGGCCCCGGCCAGGTCGCCCGCCTGCTCGCGGCGCGAGCCTTCCAGGAGGCCGACCCGGGACGCGTGGCGAATCGTCTGGACCACCGTGAGCGAGGTCATGATCCTCATCTCCTCGGGCTGGACCACCAGGGCCTCGGGGCGGCGGGTGGCCTGGAGCCAGGGCTCCAGGGCCGGGCGGCTGTCCTCGGCCCAGCGGCGGACCTCCGGGTCGGCGGCGGCCCAATCGGTCACCTCCCAGGCTCCCGCGGTCGCGGGCTTGTAGAGGTGGTCGCCCTGGCCCGGCTTGATCCAGTTGGTCGCCGCCCGATAGAGCGGGATCGCGTTATCAGCCTCGGACACCTCGACCCGGCCGAACCGGGCCAGGTCGAAGGGCTCGGGGGCGTCCGGGAGTCGCCAGAGGCTCAACTCCCGCCAGCCGAACACGGCCCCGACCAGCGCGATCGTCAGATACAGGAAGACCAGGGCCCGTCGCCGCCACCCCCGGGCCCGTTCCAGCCAGGTCAGCGGGGCGATCGCCCGGTCGAGCCATCCGGTCTTGCCCATCGGTGCCCGCCCCCGCCCGTCGGATTGAACGTCCCGCTCCTCATCCAGATTAACCCGGGGTCGATCCTGGGACAAGAGTCGGAGCGGGTCTCCCTCACGGGCGGGCCCGGCGGATCGCGACGAGGTGGATGCTCCCTCCCGAGCGGTTGGCGACGGCCAAAAGGCCGCGTTCGGGCGCGGCGGCCAGGCCGAGGGGGCGGGTGCTCGACAGGTTGGCCCGGCCCAGGAGCGGGAGGCGGTCGGGGGTCCGATCGGCGCCGGCGCCGGCGGCCAGGAAGGCGACGCCGGAATCGAACGGGAGCGAGTAGGCCCAGAACTCGGTGGGGCCGGGGATCGCGACGACGTCGCCGGAGCCCCCCTCGACCGGGCGGGCCACCGGGTCCGAATCCGGGCCGGCCTGGTGCCAGAGGGCTTCGCCGGCCTCGTCGGCGGCGAGGAGCCCGTGCTTGCCGTCGAAGCGGAGGGCGTCGGGGCTCGCCGACCTCGGCCAGCGCCGGCGAGGGAGGGCCCGGGGGTGCGCCGGGTCGGCCAGGTCGACCCAGTCCACGGCGTGCGATCCCGGGAACGACACGGCGGCCAGCGCCCCGTCGGCCCGGAGGGCGAGCCGGGCGGGGTCGTCGCCGGTGGCCCCGAGGTCGACCCGGGAGAGCACGCGGGGGGGCCCGGGCGCGGCGGCGAGGTCGAAGACGGTCAGCGCGGGCATCGGCCGGTGCGGACCCCCTTCCCCGCGCCCCGAGGTCAGGACCATCGCGAGGCGGCCGTCGGGGCTCAGGGCCAGGTCGTCGGGGTAGAAGCCGGCGGGGACCTTGGGGCCGGCGGGCCGGCCTTCGAGGTCGAGGGCTTGCATCCAACCCTCCTCGACGTGGCGGGCGTCGTTGTTCGGGCGGACGAGGACGTAGACGCGATCGGCCGTCGCCCCGAGCGCGACCGGCCGGCCGCCGAGGGGGATGTCGCGGACCAAGTCGAGCTTCAAGGCGCCGGTCACCCGGTAGAGCATGGCCCGCCCGTAGCGCGGGCAGGTGGCGGCGAGCAGGCGGCCCCGGTCGGCGAAGGTCAGCCGCTCGGCCCGCTGATGGCCGGTGGCGACCCGGTCGACCTCGGTGATCCGATAAGGGCCGGCGTCGACCTCGGCCACCCGCCGGGCGTTCACGGCCAGGGCCCCGGCCCCGCCCGCCAGGGCCAGCACGACCACCAGGATCGTCGCCGCCTTGCCCGGGGGGCGGTCGCCCCCCTTGGGCTTGCGGAGGCGGACCCGGGGCTCGGTCCCCTCGACGATCCGGGCCAGGTTCTTGCGGTGCCGGGCGATCAAGAGCCCCATCAGGCCGATCGTGGCGACGCTCATGGCGATTTGCTCCCGGCTCCAGGGGTGCTCGACCCGGGCGAAGTGGGTGGCGATCCACGCCAGGCCGCCCAGGATCGACGACATCGACACGTAACCCGTCAGCAAAAGGACCGCCCCGAACCCCGACGCCGCCGCGACGCTGGCCAGGGGGTCGAGGGCCGACACCGCGCCCAGGCTGGTCGCCACGCCCTTGCCACCTTTGAACTTGAGATAAACCGGGAAGTTGTGCCCGACGATCGCCGCCACCGCCACGCCCACCGGCAAGTCGGGCAGGCCCTGGCCGCTCGCCCGGGCCGCCAGCGGGGGCAGGTACAGGGTGGGCAGGAACCCCTTGAGGTAGTCGAGCAGGAACACGACCACGAAGAACCGGAACCCGAGGACCCGGCCCACGTTGGTGGCGCCGATGTTGCCCGAGCCGACGGTCCGGATGTCGACCCCGCCGAACCATCGGGCGATCAGGAGCCCCGACGGGATCGACCCGACCAGGTAGGTGGCCAGCAGGCAGGCCATCGCGATCGGGGCGGCGGCGGTCACTGGTCGCGTCCGATCTTGGCCCCGGCCCGCGCCGGCTCGCCGAGGAACGACCTCCGCCGCGACTCGAACACCTCGTTGGCCGTCGCGTAATCGTCGTGCCGGCCGATGTCGAGCCAGTAGCACGGCTCCTTGAAGCAGTGGACCGGCCTCCCGGCCTGGCGCATCGCCTCCAAGAGGTCCGGCATCTGCAACGACTGGCCGGGGGTCAAGAAATCCCAGGCGGCGGGCCCGAGGATGTACAGGCCCATGCTCACCTGGAACTGGAACTCGGGCTTCTCGCGATACCCGGCCAGGATGTGCGGGTCGTCGGCGAACTCCAGGACGCCGAAGTCGACCCGGACCTCGCGGGGATAGGCCGCGATCGTCGCCGAGGCCCCCCGGCCCTGGTGGAAGCGGTACATCGCGGCCATGTCGAGGGTCGTGAGGATGTCGCCGTTGATGACCAGGACCGGCTCCTCGGGCCGGTCCAGGAGCGTCAGGCCGCCGGCCGTGCCCAGGGGGGTCACCTCGCGTCGATAGGTGATCCGGGTCCCGAACTTCCGGCCGTCGCCGAAGAACGCCTCGATCAGCTCGGTCAGGTAGCCGGTGATGACCGTGACGTCGCGGAACCCGAACCGGGCGAGCTGGCGGAGGACCACTTCCATGATCGGGAGCGGCTCCTCGTCGCCGATCGGCATCAGCGGCTTGGGCAGGACCGCCGTGTAGGGGCGGAGCCGGGTCCCTTTGCCGCCGGCCAGGAGGATCGCTTGCATCGGTCTGGTCTCCTTGGATCGATCAGGCCGCGGACCGGCCCGGACGCCGGCCGGACTTCGCCGCAGCCACCGCTTCGAGGACTCCGAGGAGGCGGGCCGCGTGGCGGTCGAACGACTGCTCGCGGCCGAGCCGCCCGGCGAGGGCGGCCATCACCCGGCGGGACCCATCGTCGGCCATCCGGTCGAGGGCGTCGGCCAGGGGCTCGCGGGCGTCGGGGCCGGAGACGACGAAGCCTTCGCGGCCGTCGGCGATCACCTCCCCCGCCCCGTTGCAGGCGGTGGTGATGACGGGCAGGCCGCAAGCCAGGGCCTCGAAGACCACGAGCGAGCACGGGTCGTAATACGTCGGCAGGGCGAAGAAGTCGGCCGCGTGGAACGCCGGGCGGATGTCGGGCTGGAACCCGAGGAAGCGGACCGAGTCGCCCAGGCCCAGCTCGCGGGCCAGCGCCCGGAACCGACCCGGCTTGCCGCCCCCGCAGGCCAGGAGGTGGATCGGCCGGGCGGCGGGGTCGCGGAGGAGCCGATGGTTCATGGCCTTGAGGAGCGGCCCGAGGCCCTTGAGCCCGTAGTTGTGCCCGACGAACAGCGCGACCAGGTCGTCGGGCCGGAGGCCGTGCCGAGCCCGGAAGTCGCGGCGGGCGGCGGGCGGGTCGGCCACGGCCAGGCGGCCGGCGTCGATGGCGTTGGGGATGACGTGGACCCGATCGGGGGCGACCCCCTGGTACCGCTCCAGGTGGCCCCGGACCATGCTCGAGACCGCCACGACCTCCGAAGCCCGGGCCGGGTCGTACTGGCGACGCTCGATCGCCCGGTAGATCCAGGCCTTGGGGTTGGCCCGCTTGCCCAGGACGTAGGCCTCGCGCCGCCAGCCCGCCGGGAACCGCAGGGCGTTGGCGCGGAGGCTGGCCTCGTGGACCCCCCCCTGGGGGATCAGGACGTCGTGATGCCAGGTGTTGATGAAGCCGACCGAGGCGTCGAACTCCGGGGCCGCGGCCTTCAAGGCCCGCTCGGAATTCCGGGCGAAGTTCCAGGTCCGGCGCCATCGGGTCCACCCGGGCGCCGCGACCGGGACGAAGCGGGCCCCGGCGGGCAAGGCCCCGTCCCGGCAAGCCTCGGCGAAGACGGTCACCCCATGCCCGGCGTCGACGAGCCGTTGGCAAAGGTCGACCACGTAGGTTTCCGCCCCGCCCCGGGCCGGGTCGATCCGCCGGAAGTTGATCGCGATCCGCATGGGAGCCCCGCCGGATAAGATCAGGGGAAATCGCTCAATCGGCCCGATTGTGGGCCAGGTAGCGGGCCGCCTTGGCCTTCACCAGCCGGAGTTGGACCGAGGGGAGGAAGATCGGCGAGCGACCCCGGTAATGCTTCCAGAACCGGAGCCGGTCCCGGTCGTCGATCCCGGGCACGCCGTGGGTCGAATACAGGAGTTGCCCCAGGTCCTTCCAGCGCCATCGGGGGGCGGTCCATCGGTGGACGGCCAGGCGGTGGAGGTCGATCAGGCAGAGCCGCCGGCCGTCGATCGACCCGGGCGAGCGGTCGAGGAAGAAGTGGCACAGGTACAGGTCTTTGTGGAAGGCGTGGGCCGCGTGGAGCTTGGCGGCGACGCCGGCCATCTCGATCACCAACGCCCGCTTGAGCCGGCCGAACCGAGCCGGGTCGAGGGTCGCGGCCAGCTCGGGGATGGCCTCGTGGAGCGGGGCGTGGCCGACCAGCTCGGCGACCATCAGGAAGCTCCGGAGCGCCCCCCACGGGCCGATCCACTCGCCGGCGGCGACCACCTCGGGCACGGCGATCCCCAACGCCCGGGCCCGCTCCAGGTGCGCCCACTCGGCCGAGGCCGGCGAGTGCCGACCGGCCGGGTCGACCAGGGCGCGGAGCCGATTCGCCAGCGGGAGCCGGTAATGCCGCTTGAGGTAGACCGACAGCGGCGCGGCGTCGGACTCGAACCGGACCCGGGCGGTCGACCGCCCTTGCTTGGCGTGGAGGCGGTCGGGCGATTCCAGGGTCATGACCGTGGCGTCGAGGTCCGCCGGCAACGCGGCGGTGTGCCGCTCGTCCCTCCAGGACCAGCGGGTCCCGCGGACCAGGCGAGTCAACAGGGTCCCGTGGCTCATGGGCGGATCTTCTCCCACGAGGCGGGCGGGTCGAATCGGAACACCTTGACCCCCTTGCCCCGGCCGTCCTCCCGGCCCGAGAACTCGGCCACGGGTCGGCCGGCATAGGCCAGCATGGCGCGGAGCGTCGCCGCCCGGCGGCTCTTGGCCTCCAGCTCGTCGGCCCCGACCACGACGTAGCGGAGCTTCGAGTCCGAGAGCGCCTGGCGGACGTGCCAGTAGTCGTACCCCGGGACGCCCCGGACGAACGAGGCCCAGCCCCGGGTGTCGAGGACCTTCTCCCCCGGCCCGGCCCTCTCGGCCAGCCAGATCCCGGCCGCCCGGTAGCCCCACCGGCTCGGGTGCCCCGCCTTGGCCTGCGCGGCGACCCCCGCGACCGCCAGGGCCGCCAGGGTCGCATACCCCAGCCGCCGGCCGGCGGCGGGGGTCAGGCCGCGACGGGCCGCGAACCCTCCGACCCAGGCCACGGTGCCCGCCGCCGCCCAGGGGATCGTGACCACGATCAGGCTCAAGGCGTGCCGGCCCGACAGGTAGCCCAGGGTCGAGGCGTGGCGGATCGCGATGGCCGCGAACACGACCAGATACACCAGGACCAGCCGCCGGCCGTCGCCCGACCCTTCCGCCGCCCGCCCCCGGGCGACGCCCCAGGCCATGACCGGGATCAGGAAGTAAGCGACCCCGTCGGCCCACTCGCGGGCCAGCCGGCCGGCCGCCGCGATCGGCCGGGCGATCAGGGACGGGTCGTCGGACTCTTCCTTGGGCGAGAAGTCGAATTTCGGGCTGTTCAGGCCCTTGGGAAACTGGGGGGCCAGCTTCCGGGTCGGGCTGGTGGCGGCCGTGTCGATGGCGGTCGAGCGGCGGAGCGACAGCTTTTCCGACAGCTCGCCCTTGACCGCCGCGTACGAGCCGACGAACGCCGCCGCGGCGACCGCGACCGCCGCGAGCCGGGCCGCCATCGCCAGCTCGTCCCGCCCCGGGCGACGCCGGAGCATCCCGGCGATCACCACGACCGGCGGGACCAATGCGACCTCGGGCCGTGCCAGGAAGCCGAGCCCGGCCAGGGCCCCGCAGCCGACGGCCGCCCGCCAGGATCGGGTCCGCAACGTCACCTCGCCCAGGCAGAGCGAGCCGACGGTGAAGCTCAGCGCCAGGCTGTCGGACAGCGTGTCGTGGCCGATCGCGGCCGGGAACGGGAGCAAGGCATAGAAGAGGACCGCCAGGTTCGCCGCCCGCTCGTCGAACAGGCGGCGGGCCAGGGCATGGAGCGGCCAGAGCAAGGCCAGGGCCGCCAGGGCCGAAACCCCCTGCGCCGCGACCCGCCAGGCGTCGGGCCCCTTGCCCAGGACGATCGACGTCGCCGGCTCCGCCAGCGCGACCAGGGCCGGGTAGAGCGGATGCTGGTCGGACGACCGGACCGTTTCGACCCAGGATTGCGCCTGGAACTGGCGGGCGACGCGGAGGAACTTGAGCCCGTCCTGGGCCGGGAGCGGCGTCCGGACCATCCCCAGGACGTGCAAGGCCGCCGACAAGGCGACGACCCCGAGCAACCACCGCCGGCTGGACATCCCGACCCTCCTTGGTCCGGTCCGCGACCCGTCGACCGGCCCGATCCGCGGGCCGGAGGGCCGCATGATACGGGGCACCCCCCGATCGGTCAACCCGACCCGGCGCCGGCCCAGGGTCGATCGGTCCTTCAAGCTGGATCGGGAGACGGATGGCCGATCGCAAGCATCTCCGATCTCAGCTCGACTGATGCAGATTTTCTGGGCAGCTATCGCAGGATTTGCCACCAAACCACCGAGATTCAGGGTTTTTGGACTCCTGGGGATTGACCCGCCTGTCGAAAAACTCCGTCACAATGGGTCGTCGGCGCCGAAAAGCGACGCTCGAAAGGCTTGCACGAAGGCCAAAATCGAGAGCAAAGTCTTTAATCGTAAATCTGCATCAGTCGAGCTCAGACGGCCTCGGGACGAGTGGAAACGGCGCCCTGAAATCCGAGATGCTTGCCATCCGCCTTCCGACCCAACTTGAGGGACCGATCGACCCCGACCCGGATCTCAGGGCCCTTGACACGACCCCGGGCGCCTGCGAGGCTGGACGGTTGTCGAGGGTCGGTCCCGCCGCTCCCTCCGCCTTCGATCGACCCGCCGATCGTCCCCCGCCCGCCCGATCCAGCCAGAAGGACCGCCCGCCATGACGCGCCCGCTCGTCGCCCTCGCCGTCGCGGTCGGACTGGCCGTGGCCGCCGCCTCCTGGGCGGACTCGCCCCGGGTCGGGTCGACCAACCCGTTCGGGGCCCGCCGGGGCGAGCCGACCGAGGTCACGGTCTTCGGGACCGGCCTGGAAGGGAAGCCCCGCCTGATCGCCCCGTTCGCCGCCGAGGTGGCGGTCGTCGCGGTCGACGCGGCGAGCTGGAAGCTCCGGATCACCCCGGCCGCCGACACGCCGGTGGGGTCTTACGCGGTCCGGGTCGCCACCGACGACGGGCTGTCCAACCCGTTCCTGCTCGCCATCGGCCAGGTCCCCCAGGTGGCCGAGAAGGAAGACAACGGCTCGTTCGACGCCGCCCAGCCGATCCCGATCCCGGTCGTGGTCGAGGGGCAGTCGGCGGCCAACGACGTCGATTTTTTCCGGTTCGCCGGCAAGAAGGGGCAGCGGATCGTGGTCGACGCCCAGTGCGCCCGGATCGGATCGGGGGTCGACCCGTCGATCCGCCTGACCACCGCCGCCCACGGCTTCCTCGCCTCGGCCGACGACACCCCCGGCCTGATGACCGACGCCCGCCTGACCGCCGTGTTGCCCGAAGACACCGACTACGTCATCGAGCTGTCCGACTCCCGCTATCAAGGGGGGGCCCGGCCGATCTATCGCCTGCTCGTCGGCGCGGTCCCGGTCGCCGACGAGGTGTTCCCCCTGGGCGGCCGCCGCGGCGAGACGATCGGCCTGGAATTGAGGGGGGGTACGCTCCCGGGCCCGAGCGTGGCCGCGGCCACCCTGGTCCCGACCCGGGGGACGCCCTTCGACTCGTTCCGCCCCCGGATCACCAACCACACCCTGGGGCTCGCCGCTCCGGGCGAGCCGGTCCTCGACGTCGAGTCGATCCCGCCCTTGGTCGTCGACGGCCTCCCCGAGTTGCGCGAGCCGGCCGACCCGGCCAGCCCGCCGCTCAGGGCCGTGGCGCCGGTGGTCTTCAACGGCCGGATCGAGGCGAAGGGGGACGAGGATTCGTATGTCGTCGGGGTCGTGCCCGGCCAAAGGTTGCGGATCGTGGTCGACGCCGCCGAACTCGGCTCGGCGCTCGACGGGGTCCTCCAGGTCAAGGGGCCCGACGGCGCCGTCCTGGCCAACGCCGACGATACGCCGTCGCCGGTCGCGGCCAAGGTCAAGGCGGCGGCCAAGAAGGTGGCGATCAACTCGCCCGACCCGTCGCTCAACTTCACCGTCCCGGCCGGGATGGCCGAGATCACCCTGTCGCTCCGCGACCTCCGGGGCGAAGGCGGCCCCGGCTACGCCTACCGCCTGTCCGTCGAGCCGATCCCCCCGGCCGCCTTCCAGGTCGCGTCGGTCGACGACCAGGTGAGCATCCCCCGGGGCGGGACCGCCGCCGTCGGGGTCGAGGTGATCCGGCAAGGGTACGACGGGCCGATCACCCTGACCGTGGCCAACCCGCCGCCCGGCCTCACCGTCCGGCCCGGCCTGGTCCCGCCCGGTCAGCTCGTCGGGTCGTTGACCCTCTCGGCCGCGGCCGACGCCGCCTTCGAGGTCGCCAACCTCAAGCTGATCGGCGAGGCCAAGATGCCCGGCGGCGCCACGATCGTCGCCGAAGCCTCGAAGCCGCTCGTCTTCGCCCAGCAGGCCGGCCTGACGACCCATGCCGTGATCCAAGGAGGGTTGCCCGCCGCCCCCGCCTTGCCGACCCCCATCACGCTCGACGCCCCCGCCACGCCGATCGAGGTCGTTCACGGCCACGGGGCCGCGGTCCCGATCAAGGCCGTCCGCGCGCCCGGGTCCGAGGACGCCGCCCTGACCTTCGGCTCGCTCCCCCCGCCGACCGGCCTCGCCGTCGCCGCCACGCCCCTGGCGGCGAAGGCCCTGGAGGGGACCGCGACGGTCACCGCCGCGCCCGAGGCCCCGCTCGGCCTCGCGGTCCTGACCTTGACGGCCAAGGGGAACCTCGGCGGCAAGGAGCGGACCCTGGCCATCCCCGCCGTGACCGTCGAGGTCGTCCGCCCCGCCGCCGTCGAGCTGGCCGCCCCCCGGGCCGAGGTCAAGGCCGGCGCCACCGTCGAGGTGAAAGGCAAGGTCGCCCGCAAGGGCCCCTTCGCCGAGCCGGTGACGGTCAAGCTCGACGGCCTCCCCGCCGGGACCAAGGCCGACCCGGTCGTCGTCCCGCCCGGCCAGTCCGACTTCACCCTCAAGATCGCCGCCGACCCCAAGGCCGCCCCCGCCGAGGCCACGGCCAAGCTCACCCTGGCCTTCCAGGTCGCCAAGAAAGACTATCCGGGGCCGACCGCGCCCCTGGTCGTGAAGATCTTGCCGCCTTGATCGAGGATGGGAACGGCCTTGGCGTCGAGGGAAAAAGATCAATGGCGCTCGAACTGTTCTGGAGGAATGTCAGGGTCGCCGCGCGCCTCGCCTCGTCCCGTCGTGGACCTGCCCCGCCTCGACGCGGAGCGGATCGAGAAGATCCTGGCCGATCCCACGACCTGGCTGACCCCCGAGGCCGTCGAAGAATACGACCCCGACGACTTCGAGTTCCTGGCGAGCCCGGAGAAAGGACAACTCGATGAGGCCGTCCGCCGGCTCGTGGAAGTCGCCAGCCAGGTCCCGGACAATACTCCCGCGACCCCGGACCAGATCCACCAGGCTCGGCCCGCGTTCCGCCAGATCCTGGAGATTCTCCATCCCGATCGCTATAACGACCCCGATGCGTTCGTCGCCGGCAAGAAGATCGAGGCCATCGTCCGGCCCAAACTCCCCGATTGGGTCCGGGAACTGGTCTTCGAGACCGACTTCGATTCCAGCGGTTCCCCCGCCATCTGGATCTGGGCCGAGGTCGAGGACGAGGTCGCCGATGAGGAAGGATTTCATGCGAAATTTCACCCGATTCGCGAGACCCTGAGAAAAGCCGCTAGTCGCGCCTGTCCCGAACGTTGGCCCTTCGTCCGGCTCCGGTCGGTCTCGGAGCAACGCCCTGAAAAGCGAGTGGCTCGACGATGAGCCTTCATTCGGACTTGTTGGAACAAGCGAGATTTCTTTCGAGGCGAGAACCCCATCGGCCGTAGCAAGCGAGTTTGAGGCGAGCCGTCTCCGCCGCCTATTATGCTCTGTTCCATCTCCTGATCTACGAAGCGTCGCGATTGGTCGCCAAAGAGAGAAACATCGTCGGGTTGATCGCGCGATCTTACGGTCATTCCAAGATGCTTGATGTCTCGAAGGCGTTCGCGAATGGTAGACTGCCCCGCAAGCTCAACCCGTGGCAGGCGATTCTCAATAAAGCTCCCCGGCGACCGACCGTCGCCAAGCTCGAAGCGATCGCCCAGGCTTTCCTCGACATGCAGCAAGCCCGCCACGACGCCGACTACAATCTGCTCAAGATCTTCAGCCGAGGCGAGGCGAAAGACCTCGTGGCCCTTGCGGAAGCGGCCTTCTCGGACTGGCAAACCATCCGCGACGACGACCTGGCCCGGGTCTACCTCGCCTGTTTCCTGGTCTTTGATGACTGGAACAAAGAACGTTGATCTTCGACCCTCCCGGAGTCCGACCCCGATGAACCGCGCCCGCCCGATCCCGGCGATTTGCTTGTTGCTCACCCTCCTCGTCGCGGGCCCCGCCGCGACGAGGGCCGACGACCCGGCCCCGGTCAGCTTCCTCAAGGACGTGGCGCCGATCCTGGTGCAGAACTGCATCGCGTGCCACAACGCGCGGAAGTCGGAGAGTAAATATATCATGACCACGTTCGGTCAGCTCGCCAAGGGCGGGGCGCTGGGCAAGGGGGTGACGCTCACGCCGGGCGACCCCGATTCCAGCTATTTCGTCGAGCTGTGCCGGCCCGACGGCTCGCCCCGGATGCCGTACAAGCAGGAGCCGCTGGCGAAGGAGAAGCTCGACGTCATCGAGCGCTGGGTCAAGGAAGGGGCGAAGTACGACGGGGCCGGCCCGCTCGAAGATTGGCCCGCCGCGCTCCGCAAGGCCACGCCGGTGTCGATCCCCGAGGCGTATCCGGCCACCGTCCCCATCACCGCGCTGGCGTTCGCCCCCGACGGGGCCGAGGTGGTGGCGGCGGGGTATCACGAGATCACCACCTGGAAGGTCGGCGACGGCGCCCCGTCGCGACGGCTCCGGGGGACGGCCGAGCGGGTCCACGACATCGCCTACAGCCCCGACGGCCGGTGGATGGCGACGGCCAGCGGCGACCCCGGCCAGTTCGGCTCGGTCCAGCTCTGGATCGCCGAGCCCGGCGGCGGCGGCAAGCTCGCCCGCGACCTCCTGGAGTCGACCGACGCCGCCTTCGCCGTCGCCTTCAGCCCCGACGGCGCCAAGCTCGCCGCCGCCGGCGCCGACCGCGCCGTCCGCGTCTGGGACGTGGCCACCGGCAAGGAGCTGGCCCTGATCGAGGACCACGCCGACTGGATCTTCGACCTCGCCTGGAGCCCCGACGGCAAGCGCCTGGCTACCGCCAGCCGCGACAAGACGAGCAAGGTCTTCGACGTCGAGAAGAAGGAGTCGATCGCCACCTTCCCCGGCCATGCCGAGACGGTCTACTGCGTCGCCTTCGCCCCCGACGGCAAGGCGATCGCCACCGGCGGCGGCGACAATCAGATCCGGGTCTGGAACCCCGACGACGACGCCAAGCAATCCCGGGTCATCGGCGGCTCCGGCGGCGCCGTGTTCCGCCTGATCTTCCACCCCGACGGCAAGACCCTCGCCGCCACCGGCGCCGACAAGGTCGTCCGGACCTTCGAGAACTTCGCCCCCAAGCACGCCCTGGCCGGCCACAACGACTGGATCTACAGCCTCGCGCTCAGCCCCGACGGCAAGACCCTCGCCTCCGGGAGCTGGGACGGCGAGGTCCGGACCTGGGACCTCGCCGCCGGCAAGCCGACCCGGACGATCCTGGCCGCGCCCGGCTACAAGCCCGGCGGCAACGCCCAGGCGTCGGTGAAGTGAAGGGCCGTCGGAAATGGGTGATGGGCGATGCTTGATGGGTGATCCGGAGAGACTCCATCAGCCATTACCCATCAGCCATCCCTGGATTTGAGAACGATCCGTCCCGACTTCGATCACACCTGGGTCAAGACTCCCGTGCATTTCGCCCCCGCCGCTTCGATCCACCCGTCGCAGATCCGGGCCATCGCGGCGCTGGCCGACCGGCACCCGGGGAGGCTCCGGCTATTCTACGGCGAGGACTCGCTGCCGACGCCCGACTTCATCAAGGAGGCGGGGCGGCGGGCGATCGACGCCGACCGGACGTTCTACACGCCCAACGCCGGCTACCCCGCGCTCCGCGAGGCGATCGCCGCCCAGGTCGGGCGGCTCCACGGGGTCGACCTCGACCCGATGCGCGAGGTGGTCGTCACCGCCAGCGGGATGGTCGCGCTGGCCCTGGCCTGCCACGCGACCCTCGGCGCCGGGGATTCGGCGGTGGTCCTGACGCCGCTCTGGCCCAACGTGGCGGCGGCCGTCCGCGTGGCCGGTGCCGAGGCGATCGAGGTACCGCTCGCCCTGGACGCCGCCGGCTTCCGACTCGACCTCGACCGGATCGAGGCCGCCATCCGCCCCGATACCCGCCTGCTCGCCCTGGCCAGCCCCGGCAACCCCACCGCCTGGACCGCCACCCCCGACGACTGGCGCCACCTCCTCGACCTTTGCCACCGCCGCGACCTCTGGCTCCTGGCCGACGGCGTCTACGAGCGGATCATCTTCGACGGCCGGGCCGCCGCCCCCAGCCCGCTGTCGATCCCCGGTTCCCGGCCCCGGACGATCGTGGCGCAAAGCTTTTCCAAGGCCTACCGGATGACCGGCTGGCGGGTCGGCTACGCGGTCGCCCCGCCCGAGCTGGCCACGGCGATGACGCACCTGCAAGAGTTCGTCGTGAGCCACGCCCCCGGCGTCGCCCAGGAGGCCGCCCGGGTCGCCCTCGTCGACGGCGAGCCGTTCGTCCGCGAGAGCCAGGACCGTTACGCCCGCCATCGCCGGATCTGCCTCGACCGGATGGCCCGGATGCCCGGAATCACGGTCCCCGACCCCACCGGCGCCTTCTACGTCTTCCCCCGGCTCGCCGGCCTGGCCGATTCCTTCGCCTTCTGCCGCCACATGGTCGAGAGCCGGGGGGTCGGCTTCGCCCCCGGGAGCGCCTTCGGCCTCGGCGGCGAGGGGCACATCCGCGTCTGCTTCGCCGTCGAGGAATCGATCCTGATCGAGGCCCTCGATCGCTTCGAGGCCGGCTGGAACGAGTTGCGCGCATCGGTGGTCTGATTTAAAGCGGGCTTGACCTTTCCTGACTCTACCGGATTGCAGGTTTGGGGCTTTTGAAGCCCATCATTGAGGTCGATGCCATCAGGTTGTGGAGCCAATGCTCATGGTACCGCTTG
>JAABUQ010002603.1_pt1 | contig 35249 bp, 32 predicted proteins | sample 5560001 | NCBI WGS metagenome assembly JAABUQ01 (sample SAMN10711888, study PRJNA513371) | rock metagenome | isolation source: Antarctica rocks | place: Antarctica: Victoria Land, Finger Mt nord | collected 2015-12-18
TCCGAGGGCGTCCTGCGATCGACGGGTGTGCCCGGCTTCTGGATCGACGTGTCGTGGCTGTGGTCCGACCCGTTGCCCAACCCCAGGCGCTGCCTGGAGGCGATCCTGGCCGGCCCGCCCGCCTGATCCGAGGGCCCCGATGTTCGACCTCGACGCGGCGATGGCCTGGAAGGGAGGGTGAAATGGCAACCCCGGTCGCCGAGGTGTCGGAAGTCCCTGTCGTTGAACGGCCCGAGATCGCTTGCGCGCCCCGGGTCTACGATCGCTCGTCGCTCGACGGCGATTACCTGGTCATGATCGCCGGCCAGACTCCCGAGGACTGGGAGCGGTACGCGCCCGAGAAGCAATTCTGCGAGTACATCGACGGGATCGTTTACATGCCCTCGCCCGTGTCGAATCGGCATCAGGAGTACGCCGTCTTCCTGTCCCACTTGCTGGACGCCTACCGTAGCGAGCGGGGGGGGTGGAAGGTCCTGACGGGCCCGGCCGTGCTCCGACTGGCGATTTCCCGCAAATTCGAGCCTGATATCTTCGTCCTGCCGGAAGCGGCTCCCACGCAGGCCGGCGACCGGGCCGCCCTGGTGATCGAAGTCCTTTCCCCCTCGACTCGCGAGTACGACCTCGTGCTGAAACGCAAGGTCTATCTGGAATCAGGAATCGCCGAGGTCTGGTTCCTCGACGAGCGGGACCGCGCCTTGCTCGTCGACCGCCAGACTGGCGAAGGCTATGAGCGAGAGGTGCGCTCCGAGGGCGTCCTGCGATCGACGGGTGTGCCCGGCTTCTGGATCGACGTATCGTGGCTGTGGTCCGACCCGCTGCCCAACCCCAGGCGCTGCCTGGAGGCGATCCTGGCCGGCCCGCCCGCCTGATCCGGGGGTCTGATGTTCGACCTCGACGCGGCGATCCGGAGCGCCTGGCCCGTCTTGCTGGAAGCGATCCGCCAGCGTCGGACCGTCAGTTACAGCGAGCTTGCGGGCCGGGCCGGCCCTCCCTTGCACCATCGCCACATTCATCGGCAATTGCTGACCCCCCTGGCGGCCCGTTGCCGGGCGGCGGGCCTCCCGGACCTGGCGGCGCTGGTCGTCCGCAAGGACAGCGGCCTGCCGGGGGCAGGATGGTTCGAGCCCGAGAACGCCGCCGACCCGGAGGCCGCCTGGGCCAAGGCCCTCGCCGATTGCTTCGCGCACCGATGGCCCCCCTTGCCCGATGTCCGGCTCTTGAAACCCGCACCGATCGGCCCGGAACTTGCCTGATCCGCCCCGAAACCCGCCGCCGGGCGGCGTGGCGAACCGATGGGCGATCCTTTGCGTAGAATTTTGGGCGCGTTTTCCGACGGGAAATACCCTTCGCGATTTCGCAAACCACGAGGTCCGTGGGGGAGATTTCCGGCATGGCGTTTCGTTTTGAACAATTGACGCTCAAGAGTCAGGAAGCGGTCCAGAAGGCGCAGGGCATGGCCCGCGACCGGGGCAATCCGCGGATCGAGCCAATGCACCTGCTGACGGCCCTGCTCGACCCGGCGCAGGTGGTGGTCCGGTCCTTGCTGGGCCAGCTCGGGGTCAACCCTTCGCAGCTTGCCAGGGCCGCCGAGGAGGGGATGAACGCCCTGCCGAAAGTCAGCGGCGGCGAGACTGCGCTCGGCCCCGATCTGACCCGTGTCCTCGACTGCGCGCAAGCGGAGGCCGATCGCCTCAAGGACCAGTATGTCTCGGTTGAGCACTTGATCCTCGGCCTGACGAAGGTCCCTGGCAAGGCACACGACCTGCTAGGCGCCCTCGGGGTCCTTGAGAAGGACGTCCTCCAGGCTCTTCAGAAGGTGCGTGGCGGGCAGCGCGTGACGGATCAGAATCCCGACGACAAATATCAGGCGCTGGAGAAGTACGGCCGCGACCTCGTCGAGCTGGCGCGTAAGGGCAAGATGGACCCGGTGATCGGTCGGGATGCCGAGATCCGCAGGGTGGTCCAGGTCCTGAGCCGTCGGACCAAGAATAACCCGGTCCTGATCGGCGAGCCGGGCGTCGGCAAGACGGCGATCGTCGAGGGCCTGGCGCAGCGGATCGTCACGGCGGACGTGCCCGAGAGCCTCCAGAACCGCAAATTGATCGCCCTGGATATGGGCGCCCTGGTCGCGGGCACGAAGTTCCGGGGGGAGTTCGAGGAGCGCCTCAAGGCCGTCTTGAAGGACGTGACGGAGTCCGAAGGGCGGATCATCCTGTTCATCGACGAGCTGCACCTCGTCGTTGGCGCCGGCAAGGCCGACGGGGCGATCGACGCCGCGAACCTGCTGAAGCCCACGCTCGCCAGGGGTGAGTTACGCTGCATCGGCGCCACGACCCTGGACGAGTATCGCGAGCACATCGAGAAAGACCCCGCCCTGGAGCGCCGATTCCAGCCCGTCATGGTTGGCGAGCCCAGCGTCGAGGACACGGTGGCGATCCTCCGCGGCCTCAAGGAGCGGTACGAGGTCCACCACCGCGTCAAGATCCGTGACTCGGCGCTGGTCGCGGCGGCCAAGCTCGCGTCGCGCTATATCACCGACCGCTTCCTGCCCGACAAGGCGATCGACCTGGTCGACGAGGCCGCCAGCCGCCTGGCGATGGAACTCCAGTCCGTCCCGACCGAGATCGACGTGGTGCAACGCAGGCTCCTGCAACTGCAACTGGCCAAGCGGATGCTCGCCACGGAAGACGAGGCTCACGCCCTCGACCGCCTCGCGGAAGTCGAGGCGGAGATCGCCATGCTCGAGAAAGCGCTGCAAGACCTCCGAGGCCAGTGGGAGATGGAGAAGTCCGGCCTCGGCGATGTTCAGAAGGGCCGCGAACGTCTCGCCGCCGCCCAGGCCGAGTACGGGCGCGCCTGGGACGAGATCCGTCACCAGCAGCAGCGGGGCGAACGCCCCGACGAGGCCCGCTTCCTGGCCCTTGCCAAGCTGGACGCCGAGCGCAAAGACCTGGAGGCGAAGATTTCCCAGGCCGAGGCGGCCGGCGACGCACCCGCCAAGGAAGCCCATCGCCTCTTGAAAAAGGAGGTCGATCCCGAGGAGATCGCCGAGGTCGTCAGCCAGTGGACCGGCATCCCCGTCGCCAAGATGCTGACCACCGAGCGCGAGAAGCTCCTCAAGCTGGAGGACCAGATCCACCTGCGCATGGTCAATCAGGACACCGCCGTCAAGGCGGTCGCCAACGCCGTGCGCCGCAGCCGAGCGGGGCTCCAGGACCCGAACCGGCCGATCGGCTCGTTCCTGTTCCTCGGGCCGACGGGCGTCGGCAAGACCGAGCTGGCCAGGGCGCTGGCGGAGTTCCTGTTCGACAGCGAGACCGCGATGGTCCGTATCGACATGAGCGAGTTCGGCGAGCGTCACAACGTGTCCCGCTTGATCGGGGCGCCCCCCGGCTACGTCGGCTACGAGGAAGGGGGCCGGCTCACGGAGGCCGTGCGCCGCCGGCCGTACTCCGTCGTGCTGCTGGATGAGGTCGAGAAGGCCCACCGCGACGTCTTCAACGTGCTGCTCCAGGTCCTCGACGACGGCCGCCTGACCGACGGGCAAGGCCGCACGGTCGACTTCCGCAACACGGTCATCATCATGACCTCCAACCTCGGCAGCTCGCAGATTGCCGCCCTGGCGGAGTCCGGCGACGAGGCCCGCATCCGGGGGGCGGTCCTGAACGTGCTGAAGGCCGAGTTCCTGCCCGAGTTCCTGAACCGGATCGACGAGACGATCATCTTCCACCCGCTCTCGATCGGCAACTTGACCCAGATTGTCGACATCCAGCTCCGCGGGCTGGACGCCCAGATGGTCGAGGCGGGCCTAACCCTCCACGTGTCCGACGAGGCCAAGCGTCAGCTCGCGGACGAGGGGTTCGACCCCGCCTACGGGGCGCGCCCCCTGAAGCGTGTCCTGCAACAACGCCTGGCGAATCCCCTGGCCACCGCCCTGCTCGATGGCCGCTTCGGGCCGGGAAGCGTCGTGGAAGTCGGTTGGGACGGCGCCGATTACACCTTCCGCCTCGCCCTCGCCGAGGTCCCGGCCACGTCGGCGACCGCCTGACCGCCGTGGCCCGTCGTTGCGATCCTCGGGAGGCCCCGGCTCAAGACTTCTCGACGGCCTTGGGTTCCGGGGTCGTTCCCTGCCGGGGTTCGCCCTTGCCCTTGCCCTTGCCCTTGTCCTTGGCGTCCTTGGTCGGCTCGGCCGCGGGCTTGGCCTTGTCGGTTTTGGCCTTCGCAACTGGGGCGTCATCCTCGTCGCTGGCCTCCGCGTCCTTGGGCTTGGGGAGGCCGTTGCGCCCAAGGCTCGTCTTGGGCTTGTGGGTCTTGGAGTGGCGAGCCCTGGGCGTGTTCATCTCGATCCAGCGCTTCTGCATCGCCGCGGCCTGCTCCGGGTTCTTCTTGGCCCAATCCTGGTAAGCCTTCATCTCCTTCTGCATCTCCCTCTGCATCGCCTGCTGGTACTGCATCGCCTGCTTCTGCTGAGCGGCCATCATCCTCTGCTCGCGCTGCAACATCACTTGCTCGTACTGCAACGGGTTGCGCACGAACAGCATGTAGTCTGGCGACATCCCCGGGTTCATGATCGGCCCGAAGGGCGTCATTGCCACCGCACCCCCGCCGTAGCCGCCGTGACGATGTTGCGCGGAGGCTTCGGAGCCCGTCAGCGAAAGGATCAACAGGACAGTCGGCAAGCGCAGGGATCGAGGCATGAGGGTCCCCTTTGCAGTCGGACGATCGGGCGGGGAAGCGGGTGGCTCGGGAAGCGGGAGCCCTGGCTTCGCGGTTCCTTCCTCTTAATATCAAGGAGAAACCCCGAGGATCACAGGAAGTTCCTCGAATTCCCGATCGTTTTTGGGTGAAACTTCGGGTTGACGCCTTGACGCCCGAGTTTGCCGGGATGATGATGAAGGCCGTTGCCCCCTCGCAACGACGACGCTCGCGCATACGTTGAGGATCTGGGGCGTGCGGCAAGGTCGATCCTGGTTGGTGCTGCTCTATGCCTTGGCTACCCTGCTGGCCCAGGGGGGGCACGACCACGGCCACGGCCCGGACTCGCATTCCCGCCCGACCGTCGCGAATATCGCCTGCGACGATGCCGCTCTCCACGTGGAGGCCCATCCCACGCAGGGGACGGCTCACCCCTTCGACCAGTGCCCGGCCTGCCAGTTCCGGGCGCAGAACCTGGCCTGGTTCGCCCGCGAGCCGGCCGACGAACCCGTCGCGGTCGAACTCGCGACGGAACTCCCCCGGCAAACGATCCTCGCCCCCTCCGTCCTCCGTGCGAATAGCCGAGCCCCTCCGACCGCCTGAACCGTCATCGAGGTCGCTCGATCCGACCCCCGTCGCTCCTCGGCGGCGCGGGGCCGCGCGGTTCCGCGGGCGTTTCCAATCCACCCCAGAGGCTCGGCGTGCCCCCGCTTTGCGTTCCCGTACAGGGGCGCCGTGGGCGTGCGTCGCGAGGACTCAGCATGCGCATTCATCCTCGACACAAGGGAAGTCGGTCCGGCGGTTTCACGCTCATTGAATTGCTGGTCGTGATCGCCATCATCGGCGTGCTCGCCGCCCTGCTGCTGCCCGCCGTGCAGGCGGCAAGGGAGGCGGCCCGGCGCGCCCAGTGCACCAACAACCTGAAGCAGATCGGCGTCGCGCTCCACAACTATTACGACACCCACCAGGTCTTCCCACCCGGGTACGTCAGCGCGATCAACCCCACGATCACCGACGCCTGCGCCCAGGACGCCGAGAACGCCGACTCGGTCGACCTCGGACCGGGATGGGCCTGGGGCAGCATGATCCTGCCGCAGATGGAGCAAAAAGCCCTGTTCGACTCCATCAACTTCAGCATCCCGGTTTCCAACCCGTATAACCAGAACGACACGGCCAGCACGACGCTCGTGGCCGCTTACCTGTGTCCCTCGGACGCCGGCCCCGACATCGTCCCCGTCTTCCGCGACCCTCCGGACCCGGCCAGCCCTGGCACGTACACGGGCACGGCCATCGATGATTACGTCGCCAGGGGCAACTACGTCGGCATGTTCGGGACCGGCGAGATCTGCGCGGCCTCGGGTGCGACCAACGGCGGCCTGGCCAACGGGATCTTCTTCCGCAACAGCAGGACGAGCCCGGCGATGATTACCGACGGGTCGAGCCAGACCATCGCCGTCGGTGAGCGGAGCCACAACCTCAGCTATGTGACCTGGACGGCCCGGAGCCTCGGCGGCTGGCTGGGCAAGACCTCGATCGTCGAGGGGGGCACCGACCAGTTCGACCCCTCTCCCGAGGAGTGCTGGACGCAGGTCCTCGGCCCCGTCGGTCTGGCGGACGGCCCCCGGACCCCCAACAACCTGAGGGCCCACGTCGAGGATTACTGGAGCTTCCACCCCGGTGGCGTCAACTTCCTGTTCGCCGACGGCTCGGTCCACCTGCTCAAGGACAGCATCAGCCCGGCGGTCTTCCGCGGCCTGGCGACCCGCCGTGGGGCGGAAGTCCTGAGCGCCGACCAGTATTGAGCGGCGACGACCGCCCTCCCGCGTCGCAGCTCCGGGGCGCGGGCGGGTGGCCTCGCTTCACGTCAGGCAAGGCTCGCCCTGACGACGGCTCGCATCTTCTCCAGCCCGGTGCGGGCGACGACCAGGGCGTCGGCCTTCCAGTATTCGGGGTTGAAGAGTTCCAGCGAGAGCATCCCACGATAGCCGATGGCGCGCAGGGTTTTGACGAGGTCCTTCAGCGGAGCGACGCCGTCGCCCGGATACACGCGCCGGGAGTCGTCGATCTGGGCGCGGGGCGGGTCGGCCGGGTAGTCGTTGAAGTGGAAGATGCCGATGGCCTTGCCCGACAGCAGGCGCACGCCGCCCTGGCCGGAGCCCCCTTTGTACAGGTGGAAGACGTCGGGCAGGATGCAGGCGTGGGGATGACCGCTCTCGATGGCCACGAACGCCGCCTCGCCGAGGCGCCCCAGCGCCTTGGAGAAGCCCCAGACCTCGACCTCGGGAATCACGCCGATCGTGTCGCCGAGGTCCAGCAGGGCGCGATAACGCTCGGCGACCTTGAGGAGGTCCATGTCCGAGCGGTCGGTCGCGCCTGCCGGCGGTGCGGCGATCCGCTTGCCGCCAATTTGCTGGACCATCTCCATTTCGCGACGGGCCTGCTCCAGGGCCTTGCCCCGCCGGGCCTCGTCGTCAACGGCCCAGTCGAAGAAGCCGATGGCGCTCTCGACGCTCAGGCCGGCGTCGGCGATGCGCTTGCCCAGATCGCGGAGGTTCCCGCCAGCCTTGACGTGGTCCTCCAGCTCGCGAATCCAGGGCTCGATGCCCTGATATCCCGCTCGGGAGGTGATCGCGACCTCCTCGACGATCGAGAGCTTCTGACCGTGGATCGTGCTGGTGTTCAGGCAGTACCCGAACGGCTCGGCGTGGTCGCGGGCGTCGGCCGCAACGGCTTCGGAGAGGGGGGATCGCATGGTATTGGCCGCCAGTCCCAGCCCGACGCCCGCCGGCGCGACCGCCAGCCATCGGCGCCTGCTGATGTTACTTTTCTGGTTCACGAGGCACGCCCCCGGGACCATCGCATCGGGTGGGCCGATGGATCCGCAAGATTCGACCGCATGACGGACACGGACTCCATGGCCTGGTCCTGAACCGTCGGCCCGCCGTCGGAATCCGCAACAACGGGCGGTTCGCAGCCGACGGCGGCCAGCACGGAATAGCTCACGAACGCGGCCAGGAACGCGAGGACCGCCGCCGGCTGAATACGGGCCCATCCCTCCTTCCCCAGCGCGGGGCCGACCCAGGGCGCAAGCCCGACGGCCAGCCCGATGGCCCAGGCGAGCCAGCCCGCGAGGTTTGCCCCGCGCCTCGGGCCCGCCCACCGCCCCTTCCGCCGCACGTAGTCCGCCGCCAACGCCCCGACCACCGGCGCGAAGGCCGCGCCGAGTACCCCGAAGATCACCCCGGTATGGGCGGCCAGGCCCGTCGCGACGATTGGCAAGGAGGCCGTCGCCCCCAGCATCGTCCAGGATGTCCGGGACAGGGTGGGCCAGGCCGCCGAGAATCGCACGCCGATCAGGTGCGACGCATACACGGCCGGAGCCATCGAGCCCAGTCCGAAGATTAGCAGGATCGCGGCCCCCCCGCGCCCGCCGATGCCCTGCCCGACGGCCGTCCCGAACGAGAACGGAGAGGCCCCCACGGCCCGAACGTCGCGCTGAACCTTCTCGATCAGTTGGTTTGCCTTTTCCACCTGCTGGGGAGCGGCGTGCATCTGCATCTGCATCTGCATCTCGTTGAGGCGTTTGAGGTCGGCGAGCGGCTCCAGTTCGACCGCGAGGGCCTGCGGTAAGGGCCGCCTGCCGAGCGTACCGGCGACGGTGGCGAGGGCCACGACGGCGAGGACCGTGGCCCCCATCGCCACGCCGACCAGGCCCCCGAGGCGAACGTCGCGGCGGTCGCGCGCGGCCGCGCCCCAGTCGGCCGCGGCGGCGCCGGCGGTGGCGAAGAAGGCGAAAACCAGCTGGATCATCGTCAACGCCGCGCGCGGGCCGCCGTTCTCGACCGGCTCGGCGGTCACCGGGTCGAATCCCGTCGGCGCGAAGTTCTCCAGCCCGCCGAGGCCCCAGACCATCGCGGCGCCCAGCAGCAGCGCCGGGAAGACGGGGAAGACCCGCATGATCGCCTCGATCAGCCGCACCGCCCACGCGCCAACGCTCGCAAATGCGAAGGTCCACGCCAGCGCCGTCGACAGGAACAGCGGGCTCCGCAGCCCCACCCCGCGCCAGGCGATCGGGTCCAGCAATCGCGGGTCGATCAGCCGACCGACCGCCAGCCCCTTGAGGGTGAAGTCCGTCGCGTAATACGTCGCGACCGCAAGCCAGCCGATCTGCACCAGCCCCATCAGGGCGCCCGGCACCAGGTGCGCGCCAGCGGTTCCAAAGGTACTTTGAGCGACCCCCGCCAGCGGCCGACGCGCGGCGTGGCCCCACATCGCCGGCACGTAATACAGCAGCTGATAGCAGAGCAGCCCCGCCGTCGCCGCCCCCAGCGCCGACCAGGCCAGGCCGCCGATGGCGAGCGTCGTGCCGGCCAGTTGGTCGAAGAAGCCCACCCAGAGGAACAGGGCGATATAACTCGGCGCGAGTCCCTGGTCCCAGGAGCGAATCGGCGGCTGAGTCGTCCCGGGCGCTTCGGCCATGTGAGATGCGTGCCCTTCGATGCTCGGCGCGAACGGCGTTTGCCTCGACCGCGTCGCGCCCAACGGAAGGTGGGCGCGACGCACAAGGCGGCGTCAGAACTCGGCCGGTCCAGTGGCTCCCCCGGTCATCAGGAGTTCTTCTTCCTTCTCGGTCACGAGGGTCTGGGCCTTGTAGCCCCCCTTGGTCTGGAAGTAGATGAACAGGATCACGTAGGAGACGAACATGATGCAGGGGAAGATCGCGACGGTCATCAAGGTGTCTTTCTTCGCGGCATTCTCGATCCCATCGATAATCGTCTTGTCTCCCGCGGGCAATTGCTCGCGCTTGACGGGATCCAGGGGCTTATAGGCTCCGAAGACACTTTCTTTCTCGACGCCGACGACCTCTTGATAGAGCGCCTGGTTCTGTTTAGCGAGTTGATAGCTGGTCCCCTTGTCCTGGATGTTGCCGAGAAAGGGGGCGCCCAGCACGCCGACGGCCAGCATGCCGACGCCAGCGATGGTGTTGAGGGTCAGGGCTCCGCCCTTGGGAAACTGCTCGGACACGACACCCAGCATGGTCGGCCAGAAGAACGTCTTGCCGAATCCGTACAGGGTCGCCGCGGCCAGGATGGTCAGTCCCGTCGCCTTGGACAGGAAGAACAGGCCGCAGGCCGCGATCAGTGCGCTCGCGCAGAGCAGTCCCAGCGGCGAGAGCTTGTGGACGATCGGGCCGGCGAAGAACCGCAGGATCAGCATGATCAGGGAGGTGTAGATGAGCACCCAGCCCCCCGCCAAACCGTATCTCTCCATCTCAGGGCCCATCAGGTCTCCGATCCAGCCATCAGTCCCCAACTCGGTGGTGGCCAGGGGGATCATGATGAGCAAGAGGATGATGAACAGGGGCTGGCCGAGCGTCTTAACGTAGGCCCCGTACGCCACGACGAGGGCGGCCCCCAGAGCCACCTCGGCATACCAGGGCCATTCAAACTCGTTACCCAGGGTGCGGACGATCAGGCCCGCGGCAATCGCGGCCCCCAGGATGCCAACCTGCTGAAGCATCGGCTTGTACGAGACCCCGGCCGCGACCCGCTCGTTGATCGGGAACTTGCGGCCGATCATCAGGATGCCGTAGGCGATGACTGGCAGGAAGATCAGGCCGACCTTGTAGCGCCAGTCAATCGTCCCCATCGAGAGGGCCATGATGCCGCCAAGCACCAACCCTCCGGGCCAGCCCGCGTGCAGCCGGTTGAGCCACTTCGTCTTCTCTCGCGAGAAGAGCGTCGCGACCACGGGATTCGCGACGGCCTCGACCGTCCCGTTGCCCAGGGCCACGATGAACGTCGCCCAGTAGAGGCTCCGGTAACCGGTGGCCATGATCGTCATGACGGCCGAGGCGACGTGGCATGCGAAGGCGAAGAACATCGCCTTGCCATATCCGATTTTGTCGATGATGAGGCTGAAGAGCACAATGCTGATGGCGAACGGCCAGAGTCCCACCCCAATGAGCTGGCCGATCTGCGTCTTGTCCAGGTGGAATTCAGCGATCCAACTCCCGAGAATCTGGGACCGGATGACGAAGCCGAACGCCGTGGCGATTAGCGCGATGAAGCTGCCCCAGAACAGCAAATTCTCGTTCATCCCCACCTTCTCGGCGGGGACGTCCTCTGGGAAGTGGGAGTCCATCGGAGCCGGTTCTCACATAGGGGCCGGGTGGTGAAGTGTGGTCGGCAGCAGTAGGTCGAGGCCCCCGAGTCCGCCTCCGCGTGGCGTGGACCCTTCGCGGTCAGCGCATACCGTCCCGGAGTCGGGCCGAATCGGGGGAGAGGTCGACGATCGCAATGTCATACCCGAGCGGATAGCCCGCCGCAACGGGCCACCGAGATTTGGGGATTCTGGGCGGAGGGCGGGTCAGAGCCGGAGATGCTGCGCGAGGATATTGCGCTGAATCTCGTTGGTGCCGGAATAGATCAGGCTGCCAACGCTGTCGCGCAGGTCGCGCTCGATGCCGGTCTCGGTGGCGTAGCCCGAGGCGCCGAAGACCTGGATGGCGTCGAGGCTGTTCTTGACGAAGCATTCCGAGACGTGCAGCTTGGCCATCGCCGCCTCGGCCGTGGCGTCGCGGCCTTGCGCCTTCAGCCAGCCGATCTTGTAGACCAGGGGGCGGCAGGTCTCCAGGCGGACCTTCATGTCGACGATCTTGTGGGCGACCGCCTGAAACTTCCCGATCGCCTTGCCGAACTGGGTCCGCGCCCGGGCGTGCTGGATGCAGCGCTCCAGTTGCCGCCGCATCGTCCCCAGCGATGCCGCCAAAATCGCCCCGCGCTCCCATTCCATCGAGCAGTTAAATGCCTCGGCCCCTCGTCCTTCGCGCCCCAGGAGCGCAACGCCCGGTAAGCGGCACGCCTCGAACGCCAGTTCCCCCATCGGCACGGTGCGGACGCCCATCTTGGGGATCTCGCGGACCACGCGGAACCCCGGCGTATCGCGCGACACGAGGAAGGCCGAGATCCCCAGGATGCCCTTGCTCGGGTCCGTCGTCGCGTAGCACACGAAGAGGTCGGCGACCGGCCCGCTCGTCACCCAGGTCTTGCGGCCGTCGAGCACCCAGCCGTCGCCGTCGCCGTTGCCGTCGCGAACGGCGCGGGTGCGCATCGAGAAGATATCCGAGCCCGCCTCGGTCTCGCTCGCGCCATTGGCGCCGAGGAGCGTGCCGTCGCAGAGCCCCGGCAGGAAGCGACGCTTCTGCGCCTCGGTGCCGAACTTCAGGAGGGGGATCGCGTTGGTCCAGAGCGAGGCGTTGATGGCGAAAATCAGCCCCGAATCGGCGCAGCCGTAGCCGAGCCCCTCCATCGCGGCGATCGTCACCGGCAGGTCCAATCCTTTTCCGCCATAGGCCTCGGGGATCGGCAGGCCCTGGATGCCGAAGCGGGCACACCGACTCCACCCTTCCCGCCAGAACTCGCGGCGCTCGTCGCGGCCGTTGAGGTCGTGATCGAGTTCCTCGCGGGCAAAGGCGATCGCGGCGTCCTGCCAGGATTGCTGCGTGTCGGACAGGGCAAAATCCATCGGCGGGGCCTCCTTGCCTGTCCCTGAAAAGATCGCCGGATCACGCGCGGCTCAATGGGCATCCCCCCCCTGGGACGAGGACGTCGCTGGGGAATGAACCTCCAGATCGGTGACCAAAAGCAGGTCGACGACGTTGTACGATTCCTCCTGCTGGAGCACGATCGCCGTGCGACCGCCGGGGATATCCGCGAGGAATTCGCGGTGGGGCACTTCCAACTTTCGCCCGTCGGCCAGGTGGAGCGCGGTCGGGCGGAACAGCGTGGCGGAAATCGCTTCGCCGAGCGGCTTGGTCGTCATGAATGATCCTCGCAAGTGCTGCTCATCGTCTACCGGCGACTCTACCGACCCGCCCCGACGGTTGTCCATCGAGGACCGAATCGGCGTCGCATCGGCTTGACTTCGGGTCGGCGTCGCCCGCATGATGGGGCCTCGACGTCTCGGCCCAAGGGAAGCCGGTTCAATGCCGGCGCGGCCCCGCCGCTGTATGTGGGAACGACGCCCCCAAGGTTGGGGTTCGGCCACTGATCGACCAGAATCGGTCGGGAAGGCCGGGGGAGTCGATGGCCCACGAGCCAGAAGACCTGGCCGGGACAATCGTCGGTCTTGGGGGCGTTTCCGCGCCCCCACCCAAGGCGCCTTCGAGGGTGGGGCGGCCTGGGGATCTCGCGGTTCTCGGGCCTCGATGCGCCCGGGTGTCGTCATATCCCCTGGCGCGGCCTCTTCCCCCGGAGATGAACTCTCCCCGGACGGGCGAAGGTAGGCCGCGTGTTCCTGATCCTCACAACCGCCGACACCGAGATCCAGGCCCTCGCCGCCGCCGTCCGCCGCCTGCCGGACGACTTCCCGGCCGTCCGCGCTCGCAACGCCAATGACCTCGCGGGCGCCGCGGCCCTCGATCGCTTCGTCGCGGAAGAACTGCCCGAGGCCCGGGCGCTGGTGGTGCGTGTCCTCGGCGGGCGGGCGTACTTCGCCGAAGGGTTCGAGCGCCTGTCTCGCGAGTGTCAATCGCGCGGGATCACCTTCATCGCCCTCCCCGGTGAGCAGGGCCTCGACCCCGAACTGACCGCGCTCTGCCGCGCCCCCCTGCCGCTGGTCACGCAGGCCCTCGAATACTTCACGCAGGGGGGCGTGGTCAACCTCGTCAACCTCCTGCGCTGCCTGAGCGACGCCGTCTTGCTTACCGGCCTGGGCTACGATCCGCCGACCCCTCTGCCCCGCGATGGGCTGTATCACCCCGACGCCCCCGACGGTTTGAGCCTCGCGGAATGGCGGGCCCGGTTCGCCCAACCCGATCGGCCGACCATCGGCGTCGTCTTCTACCGCGCCCACTGGATGGCCCAGAACCTCGCGCCCATCGACGCCTTGCTGCGCCGCGTCGAGGCCCTCGGCGCCAATGCGTTGGGGGTCTTCTGCTACAGCCTGAAGGACGACCCCGACCAGGCCGACGGCATCCCGGCCGTCTTCCGCCAGTTTCTCCTGGACGATTCCGGGGTCGCGACGGTCGACGCCCTCATCAGCACATTAAGCTTCACTGTCGCCAATCTCAGTGAGGGGACGCATACCGAGGCCACGGGCGCCGTCGTTGACCTTCTCGCCCGGCTCGACGTTCCCGTCCTCCAGGCCGTGCTCTGCGCGTCGAGCCGGGCCGATTGGGAAAGCTCCTCCGCCGGCCTGACCCCGCGCGACACGGCCATGAACGTCGTCCTGCCCGAGTTCGACGGCCGGATCAACACCGTCGCCATCAGTTTCAAGGAAGAAGGCCAGTTCGACGAGCGGCTCGGCACGACGATCAAGGCGTATGTCCCCGTGGCCGACCGCGTTGATCTCGTCGCTCGACTCGCGAGGAACTTCGCCCGTCTCCGCCGCACGCCGGCTGCCGAAAAACGCGTGGCGATCCTCTTCGGCAACTACCCGACCAGGGTCGCCCGCATCGGCAACGGCGTCGGCCTCGATACCCCCGCCTCCGTCATCAACCTGTTGCACGCCTTGCGCGCGGGGGGCTACGTCGTCGAGGACATCCCACCCGACGGCGACGTTTTGATGCACGCGTTGATCGACCGCTGCACCAACGATGAGGAGTTCCTGACCGACGACCAGTTGCGCAACGCCGTCGGCCATGTCAGCGAATCCTCCTATCGGAAGGGGTTCGCCGCCCTCCCCGATTCCGCACGCCGCGCGATGATCGACCAGTGGGGCGAGCCGCCCGGCACCGTCATGGCGATCGACGGCCGCCTGGCGATCCCCGGCCTGCGATTCGGCAACGTCTTCGTCGGCATCCAGCCGCCGCGCGGGTTCGGCCAGGACCCGATGGCGATCTACCACAGCCCCGATCTGCCGCCGACGCATCATTACCTCGCCTATTACCGATGGCTGCGCGACGACTTTGGCGCCCAGGCCGTCCTCCACATGGGCAAGCACGGCAACCTCGAATGGCTCCCCGGCAAGGCGACAGCCTTGAGCGCGTCGTGCTATCCCGAGATCATGCTGTCCGACCTGCCCAACTTCTACCCGTATATCATCAACAACCCCGGCGAGGGCACCCAGGCCAAGCGCCGGGCGCACGCGGTCATCATCGACCACCTGATCCCGCCCATGACCCAGGCCGAGACCTATGACGACCTGGCACGGCTGGAACAGCTCCTCGACGAATACTACCGGATGGCCTCGCTCGACCCGACCAAGCTCCCCTACGTCACGCAGCAGATCTGGGCCCTCGTCACCAGGAACAACCTCGACCGCGACCTGAAAGTCGACCGCTGCCCCGACGCCGAGGCGTTCGACGCCTTCCTCCAGGAGATCGACGGATATCTCTGCGAGCTGGGGGACGCCCAGATCCGCGACGGCCTTCACATCTTCGGCGAGCCGCCGCAGGGGGAGCAGCGGATCGGGCTGATCCAGGCGATGATGAGGCTCGACAACGGCGAGGTGCCCTCGATCCGGAAGGCGATCGCGGGCGAGATGGATTTCGATTATTCGCTGCTCTCGGGAGACCTCGGGACACCCCTCGGTGATGATTTACCGGAGGGCCTCCGGTCCGCGTCCGATGATTTCGAGTCCGAGCATGAGCCATTGCGGACCCGAGGCGATCTGAGCACGAGGATTGACTATCTGTCATCGGTGTACATCGGCGGTTCGATCCGCGGGCTGGGAAGGGCCGAGGGCGCCCCGTTGCCACCGGGACCGGTCCCGGACCTTTATCGCTGCCTCGATTTCATCCGCGCGGAAATCATCCCCCGCCTCGACCGCACCACCGACGAGTTGACCAACACCCTCCGCGGCCTCGCCGGTCGATTTGTACCCGCCGGGCCGAGCGGCGCACCCACGCGCGGGATGGCCCGCATCCTGCCCACGGGGCGGAATTTCTACAGCGTTGACATCCACACGATCCCGACCGAGACGGCCTGGAAGGTCGGCGTGCAGGCGGGCGACCGGCTCATCGAGAAGTACCGGGCCGAGAACGACGGGCAATTTCCCAGGAGTGTCGGCATCGTCGTCTGGGGCACCAGCACGATGCGGACCCACGGAGACGATGTCGCCGAGATCCTCCACCTGATGGGCTGCCGCCCGGTCTGGGTGCCCGAGAGCCGCCGTTTGAAGGGCGTGGAACTGGTCCCGCTCGCCGAACTGGGACGCCCCCGGATCGACGTGACCGTGCGGATCTCGGGCTTCTTCCGCGACGCCTTCCCGAACGTCGTCGCCCTGATCGACCAGGCCGTGGCGAGGGTCGCCGCGGCCGACGAATCCGACGAGCAAAACTACCTGCGCAGGCACGTCCTCCGCGACGAACGGGCGCTGGCCGCCAACGGCGCCCCGCCCGACGCCGCCGCGCGACAGGCGCGTTATCGCGTCTTCGGCTCGAAGCCGGGCAGCTACGGCGCGGGCCTGCTGAATCTGATCGACGAGCGGAACTGGAAGAGTGACGCCGACCTCGCCGAGGTGTACATCAACTGGGGCTCGTATGCCTACACGGCCCAGGACCACGGCGTCGCGGCGGCCGGGGCATTCCGGCGCCGGCTGGGGCAGGTGGCCGTCGCGGTGCAGAATCAGGACAACCGCGAGCACGACATCTTCGATAGTGACGACTATTTCCAGTTCCACGGCGGCATGATCGCCGCCATCCGCTCCCTGACCGGCGAGAATCCCGCCGCCTACTTCGGCGACACCGCCAACCCCGAGCATGTCCGCGTCCGCGACCTGGCCGACGAGGCGAAGCGCGTGTTCCGGTCACGCGTGGTCAACCCCAAGTGGATCGCGTCGGTCATGCGGCACGGCTACAAGGGGGCCTTCGAGATGGCCGCCACCGTGGACTACCTCTTCGGCTACGAGGCCACCGCCGGGGTGATCGACGACTGGATGTTCCAGGACCTCAGCGCCTCCTATCTCTTCGACCCCAAGGTCCGCGACTTCCTCCAGCAAAAGAACCCCTGGGCCCTCCGCTCGATGGCCGAACGCCTGCTGGAAGCCGTCGACCGCGGCCTCTGGGAACACCCCGAGCCCGACACCGTCGACAAACTGAAGGCGATCTACCTCCAGAACGAGGGCGTCCTGGAATCCCGCTGACCGTCCATTCTTCTCCCCCCACGCCCGAAGGAGCCGGAATCGATGATCCCGTTCGCCCATCACGTCGCCGTGGAACTGTTCGGCCGCGAGTTCTCCCCCCACACGACGTTCGAGCACCTTTGCACCTTCGGCGCGGTCGGAACGGTGTTCGCCCTGGCCGTGTTCGGCGCCTGGACGCTCGCGTTGAAACTCCGGAAACTGGGCTTCGAAGGCCGACCGACCTGACCGATCCGGACCTCAGTCGTATGCCGCTTCCACAGGAGGAACTCCTGGAATTGCAAGGTGAGGGGGCCAGGCATTGGAACGACCTCCGGGCCATCTGGTCGGAATTGGCCCCCGGCCCGGAAGCGGGGACGCCGAAGTTCCGGTCTCGAGACCTCAATCCGCAGCAGGCGGGGTTGGTGTTCGAATGGTGGATCCTGGAAGGATTTCGCCTGAGCCACATCGGAGGTCATCGTCCTTTCCGAGTCTCCCTCGACGGATCGATGACTCTGGAACAGGTCGACGGCATCATCCTCGAAGGCTGGGCGGGTTTCCTGATCGAGTCGAAATTCCAGGCGGCTGGCGTCGATGTCGATCCGATCTACCGCCTCCATTTCCTCGTGGAGCGGAGGCCCATCGGGACGCTCGGGCTGTTCTTCTCGGCGTCCGGCTACACACGACCGGCGCTCGAGACTTCCCGTTTCTTGACTCCCATGCGTGTGCTGCTCTTCGACGCGGCCGACCTGCATTGGGCGATGCAACGACCGGCGGGGATGAGGGAAATGGTCCGCCGCAAATGGACCCTGGCCCTGAAAGCCGGCCGATCGTACACCGCCGTGACCGAATCGATGGACCTTTTCCCCGGGAGCACTCGCGATGACCACCACGAGCGTCCGGATGATCGCGGAGAACCTCCCGGACCAGCGTTGTCTGGAAGCGATCTTCCTCGAAGAGATTGAACGTGGAGCCCTCCAGGTTGACTCGACCTTGACCGCGAGCGCAGCGACTTCGATCGCCGAATATTCGTTGATGACGGCCCCCGAACGCCCCATTGCCCTGGTCTGCAACGCCCATACGACAGACCCCGATGCGATTGACGATGAGCGCGGGGCCGTCCGTCGCATCCTCGGGCGGGTGGCCCATTCGGGATGGCACGTCGCATGGGCTTATCCGAATGTCGATGCCTGGATCTTGGCCGATCCCCGAGTCAGGGGGATCTTCGATGGGGACGAAGTCACCAGGAGGAGCCGCTATGATCGTGCGGTCAGGATCGGCCCCCTCGCGAGAACGCAGGCGATCGACCGCGACGCGATCGGCCGGGCCTTCCCCGACTTTCGCGCCCTCGTTGCCTTCATCGAGCGTCATGCCTTCGTCCCGCAGCCGACATCCTGAATGGGAGGGTGGGGGACATTGCCAGCGATCCGTCGGGCGGTCAAAGTCCTGGCCTATTCCTGGGCGGCCCCCACGACGATGGTCGGCCTCGCGGCTGGGGCCTTGACGCTCGCCAGCGGCGGCAAGGTCCAGGGTCGGCGGGGCTGCCTGGAGTTCCACGGCGGGTTCTCGAAGGGGTTCGGCGAGCGGTTCGGGTTCGCGGCGATGACGCTGGGCCATGTCATCATCGGTCGCGATCCCGCTTGCCTCGATTCCTGCCGCGACCACGAGCAGGCCCACGTCCGCCAGGTGGAGACGTGGGGGCCGGCGTTCCTGCCCGCGTATCTCCTGGCCAGCGCCTGGGCCTGGTGGCGCGGCCAAAACTATTACCTCGATAACTGGTTCGAGCGCGACGCACGCCGCTCCTGCGGCGAGTGGTGGTGAGAACCCGGGTCCGGAGCGAATCGAACCGATGCATCAGGTCCAGCACATTGAGAAACACTTCACGGCCAGTGAGTTTGTCCGCGACGTCGTCATCGGGATGTCGGACGGGCTCACCGTGCCGTTTGCCCTGGCCGCGGGCCTGACCGGGCTCGCGGGGGTCTTGAACCGGACGATTGTGACGGCCGGCCTGGCCGAGATCGCCGCCGGCTCGATCGCGATGGGCCTGGGCGGCTTCCTCGCGGCCCGCGGGGACGCCGAGCATTATGCCAGCGAGCTGGAACGCGAGCGTCTGGAGGTCAAGACCGTGCCCGATGTCGAGGCGGCGGAGGTCGCCGAAGTCTTTCGCGAGTACGGCCTCGCCGACACACAGATCGAGCCGATCCTCGACGCCTTCCGCGCCAACCCCACGGCCTGGATCGAGTTCATGATGCGGTTCGAGCTGGGCCTGGAACAACCGCATCGGGGGCGTGCCCTCACCAGCGCCCTGACGATTGCCGGGGCGTATATCGCTGGTGGGGTCCTCCCCCTCTCGCCCTACATGCTCCTGTCGCGACCCGGCGATGCCCTGAATCTCTCCGTCGTCTTCACGCTCCTCGCGCTGGGCATTTTCGGGTACATCAAGGGGCGTTTCACCGGCACCAACCGGGTCCGAAGCGCCTTGCAAACGACGCTGATCGGGGGGCTGGCCGCCGCCGCCGCATTCTCCATTGCCAAGGTGTTCTCGTGATCGAGCCAGGCCCGCCTCTCGACGAGTTCGTTTATCCCTTCGCGGCGATCGTCGGGCAGGAGCCGATGATGCGCGCGTTGATCCTGGCCGCGATCTCTCCGGAGCTCGGCGGCGTCCTGATCCGCGGCTCCAAGGGCGCGGCCAAGTCGACCGCCGCCCGCGGCCTGGCCCGCCTCCTGCCCGAGATCGAGGTCTACGAGGGCGATCCGTTCCGCCGCGCTCCCGGCGAGGAGGTCCCCGGCTGGCCGCTGGCGGAAGGGGCCGCGCTCGTCCGCCGAGGCGTGGAGATGGTGAATCTCCCGGTCGGCGCCACCGATGACCGGGTCGTCGGCAGCCTCGACATCGAGAAGGCCCTGGCCTCCGGTTCCCGGTCGTTCGAGCCGGGATTGCTCGCCTCGGCGCACCGTGGAATCCTCTACATCGACGAGGTCAACCTGCTCGGAGACCACCTCGTCGACCTGCTGCTGGACGCCGCCGCGATGGGCGTGAACCGGGTCGAGCGCGAGGGGATCGCCTTCCGCCATCCCTCGCGGTTCGTCCTGATCGGCACGATGAACCCCGAGGAGGGGGACCTCCGTCCTCAGTTGCTCGACCGTTTCGGCCTGGCGGTCGAGGCCGAGCCGATGACCGACCCCCGGCTCCGCACCGAGGTCGTCCGCCGCCGCCTGGCGTTCGAAGCCGATCCGCGCGCGTTCCACGCGCGCTGGGCCGAGGCGGGTCGCCTAGGTCGGGAGAAGATCGCGCAAGCGCGCCGGCTCCTGTCGGCGGTCGTCGTGCCGGACGCCGTGCTCGATGCCCTCTGCGCCCGCTGCGCCCGCGAAGGGGCCGACGGCCTCCGCGCCGACCTCACCCTCTACAAGGCGGCCTCCGCACTCACCGCCTACGAGGGTCGTCGCGAAGTCACTCACGCCGATGTTGAGGCCGTCGCCGAGCTGGCGCTCGCCCATCGGCGGACCTCCCCGCCGTCCCCTCCCCCTTCGCCCTCGACTCCCCGGGACGACGATCGCTCGGACCCGGAACGCCCATCCAGCCCGCCGCGAATGGACTACTTCGCGGCGCGGGATCAACCCGACGACCCACACGCCCAGGCCCAAGCTCAGGACGAGGAAGGACCTGGTTCCCGCGACGACCCGGAAGAGTCGCCAGCCCCGGTGGCCGCGCAGCCCTTCGCCATCGGCGAGTGGACGCCCAAGCTATCCCGGCGCCGGCAGTCGGCTCAAAGGGGAAGGCGTGGCGGGTCTTCCACGGGCGATCGCCAAGGGCCCGTCGTCCGTTGCGCACCTCCCATCGGACGGGCCCACGATCTGGCGCTGGAGGCGACCGTACGCGCCGCGGCGCCCCGGCAAGTCGATCGGGGACGCGAGGCGGGACGCCGGCTGATCTTCCGCCCGGCCGACATCCGCGTGAAGGTCAGGGTTGTGCCGTCCCAACATCTCATCCTGTTCGCGCTGGATTCGAGCCGATCGATGGGGGCGCGCGAGCGGTTGAGGCTCACGAAAGGGGCCGTCCTGTCCCTGCTGGTCGACGCCTACCAGAAGCGTGACCGGGTCGGCCTGATTACCTTCGGCAAGGGCGGGCCGACCCTGGCCCTGGCGCCGACGAGGAGCGTCCGCGTCGCCGCGCGGCAACTGGCCGACCTGCCGGTGGGCGGCCTCACGCCGCTGGCCGGCGGACTGGCGCTCGCCGCGCGGGTGGTGGCGACCGCCAGGAGGAGGGAACCGGGCGTCGTGCCGCTGATCGTGCTGCTAACCGACGGCCGTGGCAACGTCCCGCTCCATCCCGGAGGCGATCCCGAGGGGGATGCCCTGGCGGTCGCCGGCCTGCTCGGCCGCCTCGGCGTGGCGGGGCTGGTCATTGATACCGAGACGGGGCCCGTCCGACTGGGCAGGGCCCGCGCGATCGCCCACGCCTGGGGGGCCGTTCGCAAGGCGCTGGAAGACCTCCGTGGCGCGGACCTGCCCGAGGCGGTGCGGCGCGCCTTGTTCGCCCGGATCGCCTAGGCCCAGGCCGTCGATTCCTCAACCCACTCGATCGGATCCGAACATGCCCGAAGCCCTCAGCGACCAACCCCCGCCGGAGCCGAAGAAGCGGCACGGCCTCCTCATCGTCAATACCGGCGACGGCAAGGGCAAGACGACCGCCGCCCTGGGCCTGGCCTTCCGCGCCCTGGGCAGCGGGTTCCAAGTCTTCATGGTCCAGTACATCAAGGGGAAGTGGAAGACCGGCGAGAAGAAGTTGGCCGACCGGCTCGCGCCCGACTTCGAGATCCGGCCAATGGGCGACGGGTTTACCTGGGACACGAAGAACCCCGAGCAGGATATCGCCACGACCCTCAAGATCTGGGAGGTCAGCAAGGAGGCGATCGCCTCGGGACGCTATGACCTCGTGATCCTCGATGAGATCAACGTCGTCATGAAACTGGGATACCTCGATCCCCAGATCGTGGTGGAGTTCCTGAAGGCGCGCGACCCCCGCCAGCACGTCGTCCTGACGGGTCGAGGGGCGCCCCCGGCGTTGATCGAGGCGGCGGACCTTGTCTCGGAGATCGTCCCCGTCAAGCACCCTTACAAGGCTGGGATCAAGGCGCAAAGGGGGATCGAATTTTGAACGGGACCGAAGCGCCACCAAGGACCAAAGTGCGCCCGCCCGCCGGGCTCTTGCTCTGCAAGGGGTGCTGCTGCGGGAAGACCGAGCGCGGCCTGCCGGCAGTGCCCGTGGAGCGCATCAAGGCGGTGTGGAAAGCGGAGAAGCTCAACAAGGGGGTCCAACTGACGATCTCCGGCTGCCTCGGGCCGTGCGACGTTCCCAATGTGGCGGTCGTGGTCACGGCCGAGGGCAGTCGCTGGTACGGCCTGCTCGATGGCGACGGCCATTACGATGCCCTGATCGACTGGGCCCGCTCGTGCGCCGCGGCCGGTGTGGCCTTGCCCGTCCCCGAGGCCCTGGCCAGGCACCGGTTCGAGCGTTTCGACGATCAGCCGCCGCCCACGAGCGAGCTGAGCAGGCCCGGCGCCTTGCCGCCCGGCACGTAGATGCGGTCGCCCGGGAAGAGCTGATAGTTGGTAAGATTGTCGCCCCGCCGGGTGATGGCATCCCAGTCGATGCGGAGCACCTGGTCTCTGGCGCCGTTGGGGTGCGGGCGCACCAGGTACGCCTTCTCCGGGAGGCTGTTGGAGCGCAGGCCCGCCCCGAGGATCGCATCCAGGACCGTCTCACTCCCGGTAATCGGGAAGCTGTTCTGCTGAGTCACGGTGCCGAGGACGTAGTAGCGCTTGCTGTCCTTGCCGCTGACCAGGCGGGCGGAAACCTCGATGGCGCCTTTCAAGGGCTCGCCACGCCGAGGGGCGGTCGCGGCGATGTGCTGGGCCAGCTTCTGTTCCACCTGTTCGAGGGTCAGCCCGGCCACATACACATCGCCGAAGAAGCCCAGGTCGATGTTGCCGTCGCTGCGGACGGCGAAGGTGTTGGTGGAAGACAGGTCGGGCACGGTCGGCCGGACGCTGATCTCGATCTCATCGGGAGGTTCCAGAAGGTGCGCCGGCAGCGAGACCATCTCCAGCTCCTTGGGCTGAAGGGGGTCGATGACGCCCAGCTGGGGGATCTCCTCCGCCCTGTGCTTGCCGAGGGAACCGCAACCCACCGCAAGGGTCGCGAAGGCGAAGCCGATGGCGGCGCAGGCGAGGCGAAGTCGCGGGCGGTTCGCGGCCGAGTCCATTCTGAAAATCATCGGCCGGCGTCTCCCGTTCCGGTGGGGATCGGCGTCCGTCGCGTACCGCGGGCTCGGCCGGGCAGGCCGAGGCGATGGGGCATCCATACCCCGAACGGTGCCGTCGGTCTTATCGGCAAAGTTTGCCGGGCCACTTGAACAAGAAGTCGGGATTGACGCAACTGAGGAGTGGGGATAGCCTGCCGCCGACGGACAAGCCCCGCGGGGCCCGCCGCGCGGCGCCCGACCTTCGGTCGCAAGCGTTGCAAGCAGGGCCCGCGCCCGGCCGCCAGGGAGGGCGGCGTCCCCGAGGCCATCGGAAGGCCGGGCGGGGCCCGGGCTCAAGCGACGGGGGAGCCGCCATCCGAGGCGCCCCAAATCATGCCGGCCCCCGCAACCCGAGTCCTCTTCCTGGGCCTCGACGGCGGCGCGATGTCCGTCCTGGTCCCCGCCTTCGAGCGCGGCTGGCTCCCCAACCTCGCCGCGCTCTGGCGACGCTCGGCCAATGGCTCGTTGCGCTCCAGCGACCCCATGATTACCCCGGTCGCCTGGTCCAACTTTTCCACCGGCTGCACGCCCCCCACTCACGGGATTCACGAGTTTTATCACGTGGATACCAAGGACCGCACGATCCGCGACAACCACGCGGGCCGGGTCCGTGTCCCGACGCTCTGGCAGATCCTCGGGGCCGCCGGGCGCGAGGTCGTCAGCCTGAACCTGCCGATGACCTACCCCCCTCCCAACGTGCGCGGGCTGATCGTCGCCGGGGCCGACGCCCCCGGAATTGATTGGGCGTTCGCTCAGTGCCCCGATTTCCGCCGCGAGGTCGCCCAGCACGTCCCCGACTTCACTCATAAGCTCGTCTGGAAGCGTCGGCCCCGTTCGCTGGAAGAACTCCGCGAACAAGCGGCGCGGAACCGGACGATCTTCCGGGCCCAGGCCGACGTGGCGCTGCGGGCCGACGCCCGCGCGGACTGGACGGCGATGATGGTCCACTTTCACAACCTCGATAGCCTCCAGCACCGCTGCTGGCCCGAGCTGGATATCGACGACACCGGCCGCAGGGAGGCGGGCTGGAACGAAGAGGTCGTGTCTTGCCTGCGAGCCCTGGACGAGGCGATCGGCCGCCTCCTGGAACTGGCCTCCAAACGCGACGCGGCGGTGATCGTCCTGTCGGATCACGGCTTCGGGCCCTGCCGCTCGATCGTCAACGTCAACGGCCTGCTGCGCGTCGCCAACCTCCAGCGCGGGCTGGCCTACGGCACGCGTTTCCGCTACCGTGCCCGCCGCGTGGCCGACCGCTTCCGCCGCTGGCGTGCCCGCAGGACCCCCGGCCATTCGGGTTGCAAGGTCCCACGCTCCATCGAGGGGCAGGTCGGCTGCGACTGGAGGAAGACGCTCGCCTTCGCGCCTTACGGGCAACTCAGCGGCAACATCTTTATCAATCCCCAGGCCGCGGGGCATTCCCAGGCCGCAATCGACCGCGCCGGTGCCGAGGTCGTCGCCGCCTGCCTCGACGCCAGCGACCCCGAGACCGGAACCCCGCTCTTCCACGACGCCTTCCTCGTCGCCGACCGCTACGGCCTCGACCCGGCCCAGGAGGGGCTGCCCGATGTCCTCGCCCTGTCCACCGACGGCTATCAGGCCTCCGCCAAGTGGAACCCGATGCGCGAGGAGTTGCTCCGGCACGATCCCAACCTCCCCGCGACCCACTTCCGCGACGGTGTCCTGGCCATCGACGCCCCCGACGTCCGCCCGGGCCCGCACCTCAGGGCGAATCTGCACGACGTTGCCCCGACGGCCCTCGCGATGCTCGGCCTGCGCATCCCGGAAGGGATGGAAGGCCGCCCGATCCAGGAGGCCTTCGAGGACCCGATCGCGATCCGCTTCGGCGAGCGCCTGGTCATCGAGCCCGACCATGAGCGCGATGCCCTGCTCGTCGCCGCCGGTTTCGGCGGCGAGTGCGCCTGAGGACGCCCGCCGATCCGGCAGGATCGACCCGAAGTCTCGGAGGATTACGGATGGGCGACGGGCGTCCGCAACTCGTCGAGAATCCCTCGGTTTCACGGTTTTGGCCCCGGTGGACCCGTGCGCTGTCCGTGGGCGTCCCGACGATGCGACGGCTGCGCGGGGTGGTTCTGATCGTGGCGATCGCCTTGGGCGGCTTCGTCGGCTGGATGGTGTGGGACAGGCCCCCCGGCGAACACGACCTCCGCAAGCTTGTCACCAATGGCGGCAAGCAGGTGAAGGCGTTCGACCTCCGCGACGCCGCCGGCCGCCGCCATACCGTCGCCGACTGGGCCGGTCGCAAGGGCATCGTCCTCGGCTTCCTCGCGGAAGGTGATGATGTTTCCCAACTCTCCGAACTTGCACGCGATTATGGGAGCCAGGGAGTCGCATTTTATAGCATTGACATCTCCCTCGACGCCACGGCCGACACCGCCGCCAGGCGATCGGCGCGACTCGGGCTCCCCTTCCCCGCGCTGGCTGATCCGTTGCGGACGGTTGCGGCGGAGGCGGGAGTGACCGCCACCCCCTCGGCCGTGGTGCTGGATTCCGAGGGGCAGGTCCTCTACCACGGCCCCACGGGACACGTCGACCTCCGGGCGGCCCTTGTTGCGACGGTCGCCGACGAGATGCCGGCCATCGCCCGGACGGCGTTCGTCGGTCGCCCCTTGCCCCGATTGGGCCGATCCGCCAGTGTTGACGGGCCGATCACCTTCAGCCAGCACGTCGCACCGATCCTCTGGAAGAACTGCGCCGGCTGCCACCGACCCGGCGAGGTGGCCCCCTTCGCGCTGCTGACGTATCGCGACGCGGCCAAACGCGCGGAGTTCCTCCGGCAGGTGGTCGAGAGTCGGCGGATGCCCCCCTGGAAGCCCGAACCCGGATTCGGCACCTTCTTCGACTCGCACCACTTGACCGACCGCGAGATCGCCACCCTCGGGGAGTGGGCGGACGCGGGGGCACCCGAGGGCGATCCGGCCGACTTGCCCGCCAGGCCGCAATTTTCCGACGGCTGGCAACTCGGGACGCCCGACCTGGTGGTCCGCATGCCGGAAGCCTACGCGGTGCCGGCAGCCGGGGCCGATCTGTATCGCGCGTTGGTCATGCCCATCCCCCTGGAGCGCGACCGGACGGTGGTGGCCGTCGAGTTCCGGCCCGGCAACCGCAAGGTGGTCCACCACGCGCGGATGTTCGTCGATGAGACGGACGACTCGCGCCGCCGCGACGCGGCCGATCCCGGCCCGGGCTTCTTCAGCGGCTTCGGGGTCGGCGGGGTCGACATCCCGCACCCGAGCCTCGGCGCCTGGACGCCCGGCATGACTCCGCGGCTCCCTCCCGAGGGCGCCGGCATGGTGGTCAAGGCCCGCTCCGACCTGGTCGTGATGGTCCACTACCACCCGATCGGACGGCCCGAGGTCGACCAATCGAGCGTGGGCCTGCACTTCCGTGAAGGCCCTCCGAAGCGGGCGCTCGCGGGGGTCGTCCTCAGCACCCCCAAAATTGACATCCCCGCCGGCCGGTCGCGGCACACCATCCGGCTCCGCACGACCATCGGCGCCGATGCCCACGCCTACGGAATCACCCCGCACGCCCACAACCTGCTGCGCGAGATTGCGGTGACGGCGACGCTGCCCGACGGGTCCGTCCGCCCCTTGCTCTGGATCAGGGATTGGGACTTCGCCTGGCAGGACCAGTACCGCTTCGCCAGGCCGTTGAAGCTGCCCAAGGGGACGAGGATCGACCTGGTGGCCCACTTCGACAATTCCGAGGCCAACCCCCGCAACCCGTTCCAACCGCCGCAACGCGTCCGCTTCGGCCCGGCCAGCACCGACGAGATGCTCGCCTGCCACATCGAGCTGATCCCCGACCGCCCCGAAGGATACAAGGCGTTCAAGGGCAAGTCGACCTTTGGCCTTTGAACGCCCCCCGCGCGTTTCCGCCCCCGGCACAGGGAGTTGACGATGGAGATGATCGCGCAGACCATCCAGGACTACATCCTCCGGGAATTCCTGCCCGGCGAGGACCCCTCGGAACTGACCGACCGGACGCCGCTCATCACCGGGGGAATCCTCGACTCGATCAGCACGCTGAAGCTGGTGGTCTTCCTGGAGGAGCAATTCGGGGTGACGGTCGAGGCCCACGAGGCCGGGGTCGACAACCTTGACACCGTCGGCGAGATCACCCGCCTGATCTCCCGCAAGCAGGCCGCCGCCTGAGCCGCGGGCCGTGAGGCCAACCGGGGATGATGACTCAACTCCTGATCCTATCAAAAACTTAGGATAATCCCACCTGGGCCTCGTTGGGTTCGTTTCGCGCAGGGGGAACGGCCTGGCCCCGGTCCCCTGGAGTGCCGTTGGGTTCGTTTCGCAGGCGAGCCAAGCCGCATTCCGGGCAAAGTCCCAAGGCGCCCGTCGGGTGGGCAAGTCCCGGGACTGAGTACCGACCCCAGCCACCCCCCCGCAGCGCCAGGAGGGCGGACCCAACCGGCCCGTTGGGTTCGTTTCGCAAGGGGCCATGAACGTCGTCTCGCTCGCGAACAGGGACGGAAAATCGGGTGCGGGGTCGTTCGGACGCCGGACGAGCCCGGACGCGCCGTGCGTCCCGAATCATCAGGTTTGGACGACCTTGCAAAGGACATCGCAACCGCGGGCCGCGGCGGCGTGCTTTTCTCGGGAAAGTTCGCGGAAGCGGGCCGGGGGTTGAGCCGTCCCGTGGCAACGGTTATCTTGCGCGGGTCGTCGCCACCGCAAAGGGTCCCGCACCGAGGTTCGTTGACTGATGCTCGCGCACAACGTCTTCTTCGCCTTGAAGGACAAGGCCCAGGCCCCTGCCCTCGTCGCATCCTGCCGGAAGTACCTGACCGACCATCCCGGCATCATGTTCTTCGCTTGCGGCACCGTGGCCGAGGGGCTCGAACGGCCCGTCAATGTCCGCGACTGGGACGTGGCGCTCCATATCGTGTTCGACAACAGGGCCTCGCACGACGTTTACCAGGACGCGCCCCGGCATCACCAGTTCGTCGCGGAAAACCGCGAAGGCTGGGCGCTCGTCCGCGTCTTCGACTCGACCGTCGAAGGGTCCGCGCGGTCCTGAGGGAACCTTCGGGACCGTCCGCGCGTCGAAAGGGATGGAACCGCGAACCCCGGAGATCGCACGATGGCCCGTCTCGGCATCCTCGACCAGATTCAGATCGCCTCGCCCTGCCCGGCCTCCTGGTCGGAGATGGTGGGGGACGAGCGGACCCGATTTTGCTCGGACTGCCGGAAGCAGGTCCACAATATCGCGACCATGACGACCGCCGACGCCCTGGCGCTGCTCCAGTCGTCGGAGTCCGGGGTCTGCATCCAGATTTACCGGCGTCAAGACGGCACGGTTTTGACGGCGGATTGCCCCGTCGGCCTCCGGGCTCGCGCCTCCGCCCGCCTGCGCCGCATCGCGGGGGGCCTGACGGCGGCGGCGGCCGTCCTGTTCGCCGGCTTGTCGCTCAAGACCCGCATGGACGAGGACGCCGCCGGTTCGGCCCCGACCCCGGTCGCCGGGCGTCCCCCCTCATTGTCCCTGACGAGTCGGCTGAGGGAAGCCCTCGGCCTACTGATCGCCGCGCCGGCTTCGACAGTCATGAGGGGAGAGGCGCCCGCGATCCTCGGCAAGGTGCCCTGTCCCGCGCCGGCACCCGTGCCGGCAATCGTCCCCGCGTCACCCGAAGGCGATCACCTCGAAGGGAGCCGGCCCCATGGACCCGCTGACCATCCTGAATGACGTCCGGATCGCCGCGCCCTGTCCGGCCTCATGGGCCGAAATGAAGGGCGACGACCGCGCGCGGTTCTGCGGCGGCTGCGAGAAGCACGTCTACAACATCGCCGCGATGGCCGCCGTCGAGGCCGTCGCCCTGATCGAGCGGAACGAAGGCGCGCTCTGCCTGCGGCTCTACCGTCGCCGCGACGGCACGGTTCTCACGGCCGACTGCCCCGTCGGCAAGACGATCGCCGCCCGGAGTCGCCTGCGGAAGGTCGCCGCCGGCGCGGTCATGGGCCTGACGGTGATGGTCGCCGGCGCAATCTACAAGGTCCGCGTCGCAGGCGGCTCCGGCTTCCAATGGTATCCCCCGCCAACCGGCCCCGGAGTGACGATCGCCGACTGGAAGGACTGGACGCTGGAGATGGTCGGAGTCTTGCCGAGGGGCCGAGGGATGGTCGCCGGTGCGATGGTCCCCTGCAACATCCCGTCCACGAATGGCACGGGCGCGGAGGGCGATGGCGAACTCCCCGAGCAGCCATTCGCCGAGGAGCCAGCGGCTCCTTGACGGGCGGCCGTTCGCTGGCGGGAGTCAGGAGATCCCACCCGCCGGCAATTCGCGCTCGACGTGCCCGCCTTCGGCGAGCGCGGCGACGAGCCCGGCGGTGAGCGTCCCGGAATCGTCCATGCGGGGGACCTTGTGCTGGCCGCCGAGCTTGCCTCGCGAGCGCATCCAGGCGTCGAAGCCGCCGCGCCTGGCCATCACGATCGCCGGCAGGGGCAGGCCGACGCCCTCGGCGCGATGGGCCTGGTAGTCGGCGTTGCGGCGGCGGAGGTCGGCGTCGAGGGCGGCGCGGAAGGCGGCCAGGTCGGCGGGCGGTTCCTGGAATTCGACGACGTACTGGTGGTATCCCAGCGCCCCGAGGAAGACCGGGCCGACGTGCCACTCGCGCACCAGGCCCCCCGCCTCGGCGGAGGCCGCGGCCATCGCGGCCTCGACCTCCTCGCTGATGAGGTGTTCCCCGAAGGCTGACAGCGTGTATTTCGTCCGACCCGTGAACCTCAGCAGCGGCGGCGCGAGCGATTCGAACCGCACGGTATCGCCGATGACGTGCCCCCAGAGGCCCGCGCACGTCGACACCACGATCGCGTAATTCACGCCCACCCGGACGTTCCCCAGCCAGTGCCGGGTCGGACGGTCCGTGCCGAGTTCCTCGACGGGGACGAACTCATAAAACAAGCCGTGGTCGAACACGAGCCGCAGCAGGCCGGTCTTCGGGTCGCCGAAGGCGATGAAGCCTTCCGAACAGGGATACGTTTCCTGGAGCCGGATCGCCGGGTCGCCCAGGATTTTGGCGAAGGCGTCGCGATACGGGTCGAACTTGACCCCGCCGTGGACGACGACTTCCAGGCTCGGCCAGACTTCCGCCAGGGTGGCCACCCCCGCGAGGTCCAGCAGGCGCTGAAAGAGGGCGAGGAGCCAGCTCGGGACGCCCCCAACCAGGGTGATCGGCTCGCGCAGGGAATGCTCGGCGAGCCTCGAGAGCTTGCGGTCCCAGTCCGGCTCCAGCGCCAGCTCCAGCGGCGGGAAGGTGTAGGGCCGCAGGAGGCTGTTGACCTCCTTCGCCGCGATCCCGCTGAGGTCTCCCTGCAACACGCCGGGGGCCGGGCATTCCAGCTCCGTCGAGCCGCCGAGAAAGAACAGGCGACCCTGGAAGAGCCGCGACGACGGGCGGGCGGCCTGGTGGTAGGCCACCATCGTCTTGGACGCCTTGAGGTTCGAGGCGACCATCGCGCGCGTGACCGGGATGTACTTCGTCGCGCCCTGCGTCGTCCCGCTCGTCAGCGCCAGATACGGGACGCGCCCCGGCCACGTCAGGTTGTCGAAGATCGGATACGGGTCGCGGAGATATTCCCGCCAGAGGTCCTCGTAATTCCGCAGTGGCACCGCCTTCTGGAAGTCGGCGACGGTGCGAATCGCCCCGAAGCCGTGGTCGCGGCCGAATCGCGTCTTCGCCGCCGCCCGCAGGAGGCGGAGGAGCGTCGCTTCCTGAACCGCCACCGGATCGGCCTTCGCCAGGCTGACCACCCGTCGCGCCCCCGTGGCCAGGAAGCCGCCATTGACCAGTGCGCGGATGGGAGCCGAGCCCGAAAGGCGCGACAGGACGGGTGCGTTCATCGGTCGAGGGGTGTCCAGGTGAGTTGCGTCCCGTTGTCGGAAGCCGGCCATTTCAGAGGTCTTTAAATCCTCGGCAGAAATAGGCCCCGGCGGGCGGGAGGTTGCGGGGCTCGAAGGCGAAGCGGACGTCCTGGAAGAACTTCCGGTACAGCCCCTGGTAAACCCAAGGAATCTCGGTGATCTGGTTGTATGTCCCGCCGGGGGCGAGCACCCTGCGAACGACCTGGAAGAGGTCGCGCTGAAGGTCCTTGGGGAAGGACGGGACGGGCAAGCCCGAGATCATGTAATCAGCCTGGTCGATCCCGCGATCGGCGAGGATCGTGGCGAGGTCGCGCACATCCCCCTCGACGACTTCCACGTGGGGAGTGCCCGCGAACCGCGCGCGGAGCAGCCGCGCGAAATCGGCGTCCCGTTCCAGGGCGATAACTCGACAATCCGGATGCGCCCGCTCGGCGAGCACCTTGGTGATGGGACCGGTGCCCGCCCCCAACTCCACGATCACGCGGGCGCGGGACCAGTCGACGTTGCGGACCGTGGCGCGCGACAACCATCGGCTGCTCGGCCAGAGGCTGGCGATCGCGGTGCCGTGCTTGAGAAACTTGCCCAGGAACAGGAAGGAGTCGCGCATCGTGGCTCGCGTCGGGGGTCAATCGGTTGCGATCCGAACCGAACCGAACCGATCAGGAAGGGCGCGGCTGGAAGGCCTTGCTCAGGAGGGGGCGCGATTCGTAGCCATTCAGGAACCGCGACGGGTCGAGCGGCGGGGGAATCGTCTTCAGCTTGTCGCGCAGGAACTGCTTGACGAGCTGGTTGACCAGCCGCGACTTCTCAATCTGCGGGGCGTGGCCGCACTTGGGGATGACGACCTGGCGGGCCTTGAGCATCCGCTCGGCCGCGCGGATCGAGCCTGCAACGTCGGAGATGACCTTGTCGTCGGCGCCCCAGATCAACAAGGTCGGGTGCGGCACGAGTTCCAGCAAGGGGGCGACGGAGTGGCCCACGGTGCCCCGCAAGGTCCGCAGCACGCCTTTCTTCCACTTGCGGTCCTGGAACTTGTGCGAGATGGCCGCGATCAGCTCGTCGCTCGCGAAGTGGGAGCGGAAGAAGACCGACTTGACCAGGGTGTCGTACTGGCTGCGCCTGACCCCTTCCATCATCGGCAGGTTCTCGTCGCCGAAGAGGCCCGAAGGGCAGATCAGGGCCATCCGCGCGACCTTCTCCGGGTGCCGGACGGCATACGTCAGGATGATCTGGCCGCCGAGGCTGGAGCCGACCAGGTGGTAGGGCGGCTTCTGCGCGAATTCGTCGAGGTAGATTTCCAGGCGATCGGTCAAGTAATCGACCGTCACTTCCCCACCCTCGTCGATGTGGCGGTGCAGCGCATCGCCGTCGTAGACCAGTAGCTCGGGGATCTTGATGTCGAAATGGCGAGACCACGCCGAGCGGTTGGCGAACCAGCTCTCCGACTGTTCGGCCAGGCCGTTGACCAGGACGAGCGGGGCGGGCCGCTTGTAAGCCCTGGCCAGGTGCAGATCGAGGAATTTGCGGACGTTCGGGTTCATGAGAAGCCAGGACTCCCGGATGCCGTTGCCGCTGCTGGTCTGGTGAGGGTCAGGTGGGGGGGCCTCGCCATCCCTTCAGGATACCACCGCCATTCCGCCTGGCCAACGAAATCGTCCCCCGTCCCGCGAGGATTGGGTGTCGCTTTGGGTTCTGGAGAGGATCAGGGAATCCCCGGAATCGAAAGCGACACCCCGGACCTGGCAATCCTGGGGCGACCGGCCGCCGCCCGCTTGACGATCGGGCTGGGCGGCGCTACAAGGAGAAGCGAGCCCTCGATTTCGGGGGAGTGGTTCTTGGCGGAGTACGGTGCCATGCGCGTCTTCATCACCGGCGGGACCGGCGTGATTGGCCGTCGGATCGTCGCGCATCTCAAGGCTCGGGGCGATCAGGCGGTGGTCCTGTCGCGCAATCCGGAAGCGACCCGCAATCGGGCGGAGTTGCGGGGCGCGCAGGTCGTCGCGGGCGATCCCTCGGCTTCCGACGATTGGGCGGGTCATCTGAACGGTTGCGACGGGGTCATCAACCTGGCCGGTCACAACATCTTCGCCAACCGCTGGAACGGTGAGATCAAGCGGAAGATCCGCGACTCGCGCGTTTACGGGACGCAGCACCTCGTCGCGGCGATCCGCAAGGCGTCGAAACCGCCGACGGTCCTGGTCCATTCCTCCGCGATCGGTTATTACGGCTCGCAGGGGGACGAGGAGCTGACCGAGTCGAGCCCCCCGGGCTCGGACTTCATGGCCAAGGTCTGCCGGGAGTGGGAGGACGCGGCCCACCCCGCCGAGGCGCTTGGGGTCCGCGTCGCGTCGGTGCGGACCGGGATCGTGCTGGCCCAGGGGGACGGGGCGCTCGGCGTGATGACGCCCGTCTTCAGATGGCTCCCCGGCGGGGCGGCCCCCGTGGGCAGCGGCGGCTCCGCGACGCCCGCCACCGGCCGCCAGTGGATGAGCTGGATTCACCTGGACGACATCGCCCGCCTCTTCGTGTTCGCGCTCGATCGCCCCGAAGCGACCGGCGCGATCAACGGGACAGCCCCGCACCCGGAACGGAACGCCGATTTCTCGCGAGTGCTGGCCAAGGTCGTGCATCGGCCGTTCGTGCCGTTCGGCCCGCCGGATTTCCTGATGCGGTTGATGTTGGGAGAGGTCGCGCAGGTCGTCGCCGAAGGCCAGCGCGTGCTGCCGGCCCGGGCGCAAGCGCTGGGCTTCACGTATCGTTTCCCCACGCTGAGGGAGGCGTTGCAAGACCTCTTCGCCAAGACCCCGGCCCCCACCACGCCGAACCCGGTGCCGGCGGGCGCCGGGCATTGATTGGTGGCAGCGCCTGCCACGGAGGCAACCCCCGAGCCGTCCGCGAACGGCTCGGGCTGGGGTCTCTCCCCCTCCTGGACTTCTCGGTCAGCCTGAACCCCCTGGGGCCTCCCCCGGCGGCGCTCGACGCCGCCCGCGAGGCCGTCGCCCGCGTCAACCGCTATCCCGTGCCGGGTTGCCCCGACCTCACGAACCGCCTGGCACGGCTCCACGGGCTTCCGGCCGATCACATCATGGTCGGCGCGGGGACTTCGGAATTGATCGGGCTGGTGGCACTTGCCTTCCGGGAGGCCCCGGTCCCGGTCGCGCATCTCTTCGAGCCGAGCTATGCGGAGTACCGCCGGGCCTCGGTTTTGGGAGGGCTCACGATCCAGGGTGGGCAAGGGCCGCTCCTGGGTTGGACGCAGGACGATTTCCCCACCATCGGCTCGCGCGGGATCTTCTGGACCGGCCATCCTGGCAATCCCACCGGCCGCGCCTGGGACCGCGACGTTCTGCTGCGCCGGATCGACGAGGCGCGCGGTCTCCTCACCGTGGTCGACGAGTCGTTCCTCCCGTTCTTCCCGGACGAGGCCGGGCGGACGCTCGCCGGTGAAATCGCGAGCCGCGAGAATTTGCTCGTCCTGCGTTCCCTGACCAAGATTTATGCGTTCCCGGGCCTGCGGATCGGCTATGCCCTGGGCGGCCCGGACCTCCTCGCCCGGCTCCGGCAGCGACAGACACCCTGGAGCGTCTCGCCCACGGCCGAGGCCGCCGCCCTCGCGGCCCTGGACGAAGGGGGCTACCTGGAGCGCACGCGCTCCGTCGTCGCCGAGGAAGCTTCCCGGATGCTGCGACGGCTCTGGGACATGCCGGGCCTGCGCCCTGTCTGGCCGTCGCGCCAGCGCCCCGGCGAGGCGCCGCCGCTGCCCAACTTCCTGCTGGTCAGCCTGATCGGGCCTGGGCCGCCTGCCGGGGACGTTCACGATCATCTGGCGCGTGCGGGCCTCCTGGTCCGCGATGCCTCGAACTTCCCGGGCCTGGAAGTGGGCGCCCCATTGCCTCTGGACGATCGGCGCATCGTCACCCGCGGCCACCTGCGCCTTGCCGTGCGGACCGCGCCCGAGAATGATTTGCTGCTGGCGGCCCTGGAGCGGGGGCCGGGCGGAACCCGTTGAACGTCGAGGAAGCCCCGGCATGCCGCCACCCGTCCCCTCCCCCGCTTTGATGATCCTGGGCACCGCCAGCCATGTCGGCAAGAGCCTCCTCACCGCCGCCTGCTGCCGGCTCTTCGCCGAGGAGGGCCTGCGCGTCGCGCCGTTCAAGGCGCAGAACATGGCCCTCAACAGCTTCATCACGCGCGAGGGGGGCGAGATCGGCCGCGCCCAGGTGGCGCAGGCCGAAGCGGCGGGGGTCGAGCCGCACACCGACATGAATCCGATCCTGCTGAAGCCGATGGGGGGC
>JAABUQ010002604.1_pt1 | contig 35245 bp, 40 predicted proteins | sample 5560001 | NCBI WGS metagenome assembly JAABUQ01 (sample SAMN10711888, study PRJNA513371) | rock metagenome | isolation source: Antarctica rocks | place: Antarctica: Victoria Land, Finger Mt nord | collected 2015-12-18
GATAATTAACTGTCTGCCAGTGGGCGTAGACCTTAGCGCAAGCATAGGGACTGCGGGGATAAAACGGCGTTGTTTCCTTTTGTGGCACCTCCTGCACTAGACCAAACATTTCCGAAGAACCTGCTTGGTAGAACCGCACCTGAATTCCAGTGCGCTGCTGGTAGTCCCGAATCGCTTCCAACAGACGTAGCGTTCCCATCCCTACCGCATCCACAGTATATTCCGGCGAGTCAAAGCTAACCCGCACATGGGATTGAGCGCCCAGGTTATAAATTTCCGTTGGCTTGGTTTCTTCTAAAATCCGCCGCAGCGTAGTACCGTCCGTCAAGTCGCCGTAGTGCAGAAACAACCGCGCTCCCTCTTTATGAGGGTCTTCGTACATATGATCGATCCGGTCTGTGTTAAACGTCGATGTCCGTCGGATAATGCCATGAACCTCATAGCCTTGCTCGAGCAACAACTCACTCAGGTAGGAACCGTCTTGACCCGTAATGCCGGTAATCAGCGCTCGCTTTTTTTGCGTCATGCTCAATATTCCTGATGAACCGCGGAGTATAACTGCTACAATTTAGCAGCTGAAAAGGCCAATTAGCAAAAGTGGTAAACACAATAAGTTTTTGAACTGCTCCCGTTTAAACTGCCGCCAAGCCGCCGTTTCAACACCTTGCCGCCAGACTTGGCAGTTGTCAATTTAGCCTGCTGATGGTTCTTCAGTAAGCACCATTTTTTTTAGGCACAATGACAACTCCAATTGTTTTCACAATCACCCATAGATCCAGCCAGAAATTGTGGAAATTGGCATAGTAAAGGTCTATTTGGACTCGGCGAGGGTAAGGAATGTCATTGCGCCCGGACACTTGCCACAACCCGGTAATTCCAGGCCGGATCGTCAGTATTTTCTCAATATGACAACCGTACTTCGGCAGTTCCTCTGCTACCAGAGGCCGGGGCCCGACAACACTCATGTCCCCTTTCAAAACATTCCAGAACTGAGGAAATTCGTCGAGGCTAGTGAGTCGCAAAAATCTCCCAATCCTAGTAATTCGGGGGTCTTGTTTGAGCTTGAAATTATCCTCAAATTCTTGCCGCAGCTGAGATGATGTTTCCATCATTTCCATTAAGATTTCGTCGGCATTACTCACCATGGTTCGAAATTTAATACAAACAAAGGGTTTGTAGTTTTTACCGACGCGCTTCTGGACATAGAAAATCGGGCCTGAGGAGCTCAAAGCAATCAGCAAGGCTAAAAGCAGGTAGACCGGGGAAAACAAAATCAGAATCAATAGCGAAAATATAACGTCGAACAGTCGCTTGGCTAACTCTCCGTTTAGACGATGAAGGGAAAAACCTCTGGGTTTAACTCTGGGCCGAAGTGGCTCTTGACCACGTCTGACGAAAGGCCGTAATCGCTTGCCGGAGAGGAGTGAGCTCTGGGCAGTCATCGTACTCCTTAACAATCCACACCACACCTAGTCCCAATCTTAAAGCCAGACGACCCGTTTCTGGGCGCGAATTTGTTCCTAGGGGTCCCTGGCGACAAACACAAATCAACAGCGATTCGGAAGCGACTGGAATTCTTGGCACGATCTATCTAAAAAGGCAAGGTAGCGCTCGGCAAAAATTTTAGGGGCAAATTGGGCGGCGTGCGATCGCGCACACTCAGGATTCAGTGCCCCCTGATACAGTTCGAACTTTTGTATAGCCTCCACCAAGGCCGCTTCTGTTTGCGTGTCAAAAAATAGACCTGTTCCCGTGTCCGGGTGTTGGCGAATATCCCGCACTGTTTCCAAAGCTCCCCCAGCACCGTAGGCAATCACCGGAGTGCCGCAGGCTTGGGCTTCGACTGGGGCAATGCCACAATCCTCATAGGCAGCATAAACAAATGCTTTTGCCTGAGCCATATATTTCTCCACCACGTCATCGGGCTGCCACCCCAGCACCTGCACATTCGGTTGTGCCAGTTGGCGGAGCGCTTGAAGCTCTGGTCCGGTGCCAATCACCACCAAAGGCCGCTTAAGCTGATTGAAAGCCCGGACAATCAAAGAGACTTGCTTATGATTCACCAAGCGGGAAACGGTGACGTAAAAGTCTTGTTTTGAGGTCAGAAAAGGAAATCGCTCGATATTAACTGGTGGGTAAATCACTGTTGCTGGGCGGCGGTAGCAGCGCCAGATGCGACGAGCTGTGTTTTGGGAGTTGGCAATGAAGTAATCAACCCGATTCGCACTCAGTACATCCCATTGGCGCAGCCGGTGGAGCAGGTACCGCGTCAAGATGCCTTGGGGACCGCGACCGAGGCGGCTATTGCGGAGGTAATCAAACGTCAAGTCCCAGGCAAAGCGCATGGGGCTATGGCAGTAGCAGATGTGCAACTGCTTAGAGCCAGTCAGGACTCCTTTGGCGACGATGTGGGAAGAGGAGAGAATCACATCATACGCCTGCAAATCCAACTGTTCTATCGCCAGCGGCAACAAAGGCAGGTATTTCTGCACGCCGTTGCGCGCATTGGGGAAGTGCTGCAGAAACGTCGTGCCAATCTGCCGCTTAAACAAATAGCTCTCAGGATTGGTCGATTCAAAGTCGATCAGGGCATATAGATCGGCATCAACGTGATTTAAAATTTCCCGTACCACGAGTTCTGAACCGCCCGTGGCCTTAGGCGTTAACCACTCATGGACAAGCGCATATTTCAATGACACAGCTCACTTGAGTTGACGGTGGAGGGATCAAAACCTAAGAACCTAACTTACCGCAGATAGGGAGCGATTTTTGCCTCGACGTTGTCCACTTTAAATCGGTTCCAGATGGATAATGTAACTTGATCACCTCAAATTGGCATTTAGCCTGATAAAGAATAGGGGGGTTGAGAAATTATGCGCATTCTGATCATGGGTGGCACCCGGTTCATTGGTGTCTACCTGACCCAGTTGCTGGTGGAACAAGGACATGAGGTAGTACTGTTTAATCGTGGTAATCGACCGGCTCCTGGGTCGGGAGTGCTACAAATTAAGGGCGATCGCACCGAATCAGCTGCTCTCAAGGAAAAGTTATCAACAGAACATTTTGATGCCATCTTTGACAACAATGGTCGAGAACTAAGTGACACCCAACCCTTAGCGGAAATTTTTAAAGACCGTGTACAGCATTTTGTCTATATGAGTTCAGCTGGTGTGTATCTGTCTTCAGACCAGCTGCCCCATATCGAGGGCGACCCGATTGATCCCAAAAGTCGCCATCGGGGTAAGCATGAAACGGAGGCTTACCTGAGTGCTCTTGCTTTGCCTTGGACGGCGATTCGCCCTACTTATATCTATGGCCCACAGAACTATAACGAGCTGGAATCCTGGTTTTTTGACCGGACTAAAGCGCGATCGCCCTATCCCGATTCCTGGCAATGGGTTGCATATCACTCAGCTGGGTCATGTTAAAGATTTAGCTAGGGCGATGTGTCAGGTTTTGGGGAACGCCCAAGCGAGTGGGCAGATTTACAAGGTGTCGGGCGATCGCTACGTGACTTTCGATGGGCTAGCCCGTGCTTGTGGTGAAGCCGCTGGCAAGTCAGCTGATGCTGTGCAAATTGTCCATTACGACCCGAAACAGTTTGATTTCGGCAAGCGCAAAGCCTTTCCCTTCAGAGTTCAGCACTTCTTTGCTTCAGTCAATAAAGCGATTACAGAACTAGGCTGGCACCCAGAATATGACCTGATCTCTGGCCTCAAAGACTCGTTTGGCGATGATTACCTCGCCTCTGGTCGAGACTCAGCACAGGTGGACTTCTCAGTGGATGACGAGATTCTGGCTGGCCACAGGTAGATGGCACCCGAAATCCATGTGAGGATGACACAAATCCAGAAGGCGACGAGGGAGGGGATTGTCCAGACTGCTGGTAGGGGAGCGATCAGGAGTGCTAGAGCGGCAATTTGACTTATGGTTTTAAGCTTGCCCCAGAGATTGGCTCCCACAACTGTTTTGCCGGTCAGACTGGGTGTGACGCGCCAGCCTGCTACGGTCAACTCCCGCGCCAAAATCAAAAACACCCCCCAAGCTGGCACCTGTCCCAGCTCAATCAACGCCAGCAGGGGAGCCAGTACCAGCAACTTATCTACCAGGGGGTCAAGAAACTTGCCCAGTTCGGTAACTTGATTGAGTTTCCGAGCTAGGTAGCCATCCAGCCAATCCGTCATGGCAGCAACGAGAAAGACTGCCAAACTGAGCCAGCGAGTTTGATTTGTTGGGTTGTGCAAGCAATATAGCAGCACCGGCAACCCCAGTAGGCGGGACAACGTAACCCAGTTAGGCAGCGTCATAAGAAAATAATGTTCCGGCAACTTCACTCGCATTGCCCCTAAGTTACCATTTTTAGTATTCACGACCTGTAACGAGCTATTGATTGGGGTGGGTTTTACCGGCGGATTCTCAAAAAAGTAGATGCTAGAAAAGTTTTCTGAATTTGCGTCAGCAACCCCCGACTGAAGTACGGGGGCTTCAGGCAAACGCTTGAAGTTCAAATACTTCGGTGTAGTTGACCAGCTCTCCCGCAAGGGAAAACGTTATTTGGGTCATCTCACCCTGGGATGCGTAGCTAGTTCCAGGCTCTGAGGTTCAGCATTAAACAGGCGTAGAGGGTTAAGTCAGTGTGTTGAGCGTAAAAAGCCCAGATAACCGAGCGAAGCTAACTTTACCCCAGCAATGGGAGTTTTCCATCGCCGCTATGCGTACAGGGTCAAAGATGTCAACTCAAAATTGTCTGAGTGAAAGTGCAATACAAAAGTACCCGGCATCGAGTAACTCCAAGGCGGTAGCGGCACCCACAAAGTCCACGGCGGTTAAAACCGCCCGATTCGCTTGCCTCTCAGGTCTAAAGACTCTCTCGTTTCCCGCATCCCGTGTTTTCTAATGAGTGATTCTCCCGTAGACGGTCCAGAGGAACGCCCCTACCCTGACGCTGGAGCCGAGGTTAATGAACGCTCAGACGAGCGAGACAATTTTTCCTCGCCTATTGTGAAGGCTGTTGCTCCTTTAAAGATGGTGGAAACGGCGTTTCTAGCCAGTACCTCCAGCTTGATTTGGTTGATTGATGTCTACTTTCCTTTGGGACCGGTGTTGCGGATCTTTTTTCCGGTGCCGATCGCACTGGTCTACCTGCGTTGGGGCAACCGAGCTGCCTGGATGGCGACATTGATTTCCGGTTTGCTGCTTTCGGTGCTGATGGGACCTACTCGCAGTATTCTGTTTGTCATTCCTTATGGTTTCATGGGAGTGCTACTGGGAGCGGCGTGGCACCGCCGGTCTCCCTGGGTTGTCTCCATCGGCTTGGGTACGCTGCTGGGCGTTTTGGGATTCTTTTTTCGATTTTGGGTGCTTTCGGTTTTGTCGGGTGAAGACCTCTGGGTTTATACGATTACCCAGGTGATGGAGTTTTTGCAGTGGTTATTTGTCAAGCTGGAATTGCTGGCGATGCCTAGTGTTTTGCTGATTCAGGCGCTGGCGATCGCCAGCGTCTTCGCCAGCAATATCATTTACTTGTTTACGGTACACCTGGCAGCCTGGTTGCTGTTAGACCGCTTGGGGAACCCGATTCCCCGCCCTCCCAACTGGGTACAAGTCCTAATGGATTATGAAGGTTGATAATGATTCGTGTTTATACTCAGCTGGAACAGGGGCAGCAATGGTTGCGGCGGTATCAGGGTTGTTCTCCTGTGTTCGCTTGTATTTTGGGATTTACAGAAACTGGTTTGATTCCCGGTATTTCAGCGGCTGGTGCTACCCCACAGGATCGTCAATACACTGCGATCGCAGATGCCGAGTTTTTGTACCACGGTCCCCAACCCCACCCCCGATATCCTTTGCCACCGCTCGAGGCTGGGGCATCCCCAGTGATGATTTCCCGCGCTGTTGTCGAGGCGCTGGACATTCCGGTATATCTGTTCAATGCTGGGTTGCCCCAGCCTCCTGCGGTGAGCGCGATTGATTTGGGCGGCACGACCGCCAGCTGTTTGAGTCAAGGCTGCGCTCTGGAATTGGCAGTGGTGAAACACCTGCTGGAGCAAGGGTTGATTTGGGGTACACATCTAGCTGCAAGCATGACCCAGGGGTATCTAATTTTAGGCGAGTGCGTCGTGGGAGGAACCACCACAGCGCTCGCGGTTTTAACTGGGTTGGGCATTGCAGCAGCTGGAAAAGTCAACAGTAGCCACCCAGTTTGCAATCACGCTCAGAAGTGGGGGGTGGTGCAAGCTGGTTTACAACGCGCTGGTATGAGGGAACATTTGCCGGTGAGAGAGCCACTCCAACTGGTGGCAGCAGTGGGCGACCCAATGCAAGTCGCGGCAGCGGGCATGGCGATCGCCGCCAGCCGAACTTGTGGCGTCATGCTTGCCGGTGGTACTCAAATGCTGGCAGTCTATGCTTTGATGCAAGCGATCGCCAGCTTTTATGCCTTGCCTTGGCAACCCGAACAAGTCGTTGTGGGAACAACTCGCTGGGTAGCAGAAGACCCTACCGCTCACACTGTTGAGTTAGCCCAGCTACTTGCGCCAGTTCCCTTTCTTGCCACCCAGTTAAGCTTTACCACCTCTAGGTTTGCCCAACTCCGGGCCTATGAGCAGGGCTATGTTAAGGAAGGTATGGGAGCTGGGGGTGCTTGCGTCGCCGCCCATCTCAACCAGGGTTGGAACCAAACCCAACTTCTCCAAGCGATTGAAGGTTTAGTGGAGCGCTACCAAGCGTGTTTCAAGAGGGATTAGCTGATGGAAAGAGGGCTGAGACCTAAGTGCTAATTTAAGAGTGAATTCTTTCTTTGTGCAAGTAACTGTTCTTCCAGGGCGGCAATGCGATTGTAGGCTGCGGTCAATTGCGCCGTCAGCCGTTGGATTTGAATTTCTGGTGTCAACTCCTTCTCTCCACTTTGACGATACTTGTCCAGACTTGTGCCATCTGCCAGGACATCCTTGTGTTCCATTGCCGGTTTTGGACTGCTATAGCCTTGAGCCGGATAGCGCCCAGCAGCTTCTGCCTCCAGAGAGCCGTTCGTTCCCTGTATGGGAGCTAAGCGGCACTCTGATAAAGCGTCAGCTACTTTACCACTGAGCTGATCAATAACCGCGTACAGCCCATCCACTTTATGACTCAAAGTGATGACTTGCTTTTGTAGTGGCTCCATTGGGTACCCTCATCGCCCTGGCGTGATTTCTTCTTTATGCTAAGCAACAATCGGGCGAAGTTTAAGCTTACTTATGAATCATTTAACTTTTGATGATTTTGCTCTTAAAGCGAGACGTTTATTGGTAGATTAAGGCAGAATAGCTCGCGACGGTTGGCGAGGAAAAATGCTTAACTTTAGGGAAGATGGATCGACGGTCTTTTTTGTTGGGTACAGGGACACTGGCACTGGGTCAGCTAATCGCTGGGTGTGGTCGTCCGTCCCAGGTGACGCTTCGAGTCCAGGTGTTGAACGGTTCTATTCCCGCCCAGCTGGTAAATGAATTTCGCCACAGTCTGAACCAACCAGTGGAGTTAAATTTCGCGCCAGTTGAGCAGTTAAAGGATTTATTTACGCAATTGGAATCCTGGAAGAAGCAGCAAACTGCGAAGGTGGATGACAACCGATCACTATTTCACCTACCCTGGATTAAATCTAAGCCGAGCTTAGTAACAGACCTGGTAACACTGGGAGATTACTGGTTAGCACCGGCAATCAGCCAGGGACTGATTCAACCGCTTGACCACCCTTCCCAGCTGCTGAGGTGGTCAACTCTCCCCAGTCGGTGGCAACAGCTGGTGAGGCGCGATCGCTTAGGCTACCTAGATCCCCAAGGAGAAGTCTGGGCGGCGCCTTATAGCTGGGGTACTACCGTCATTGTCTATAACCGCGACAAATTCGAGTCCTTGGGATGGACACCCAGGGATTGGAGTGACCTTTGGCGAGAAGAAGTGCGCGATCGCATTTCTCTGCTTGACCAGCCACGGGAAGTGATTGGCTTGACGTTAAAGAAGCTGGGTAAATCTTACAACACCGAGAACCTTGAACAGGTTTCAGGGCTCGAATTGGAAATGCGCGCCTTAAACCGGCAGGTCAAGTTTTACAGCTCGGATACCTATCTGCAACCCCTTCTCCTGGGAGATACTTGGCTGGCGGTGGGTTGGTCAACCGATGTGTTGCCAGTTATTCAGCGTTATCGGCAAATTGCGGCAGTGATCCCCCAGTCTGGAACCGCCCTCTGGGCAAACCTGTGGGTGCGCCCAGCGGGTGCCGCTTATAGCAATTCTTTAGGCAAACAGTGGATTGATTTTTGTTGGGAACAACAAATTGCCCAGCAAATTTCGCTTTTGAGCAAGGCTACCTCACCGATTGCTGTGACGCTCAACCCAGCTGATATACAAAGAGAATTACGAAACCTGCTGCTGCTGGAGCCTCAGATTCTTCAACGTAGTGAATTTCTCCAGCCCCTCTCCGCCACAACGCTCAAGCAGTACGAATCTCTGTGGAAAGCCGTCCGCCATTTTCCCGGCATTGACCAAAAAGGCACGATATAATTACCAGTCTGCAAGTTATTATGTATACTAACCCTGCACTCAATTAGTTAGTTAGTCTTGACGATGGCAGATAAATTCACTGGTGCTGTTTTGTTAGCCAGTATCATCAGTTTCTCTGGTGGTACCGTCACAGCTGAAGCTCCTCCTACTCCTATAGCACCCGAAAACACTCTGTTGGCAGCTACACCCGCATTTACAACGTTTCGCTGCCAACAGACGGGGAAGGGCTTGGCGACGATTGCCCAAAGAGGTGATCGAACCACACCCCCGCTCATCATCTGGAAATCTACTCTAGGCGGTCAATACAACCCGCAACAACGCTGCCATCTCGTTTCGGAAAAATTGACTCAAACAGTAATTCGCAATGGCGGCAAATTAAGAAACCTACAACTTATGGCGGGACCCGTGAAGCATCAAGTAGTCATTTGTGTGGTTAACAAAGCCTCATCTGCTTGTAACAGTTCTAATATGTTATTCACCCTGCGACCAGAGAACGCTAAAAGAACAGATGAGGTGCTAGCAAGTCTGAACAATTTTTCGATTAAGGGTAGCGGTGCTCCAGTGCCCGAATCAAATGGGTTAGATCCCCTGCCTTTAGAAGAGTTAAATCGGTTTCTGGGGCCTGAAGACAAAACTGATGCTAGAACTGATTCCTAACAGAGTCTAGTATGGGAGTAGGTGGTTTTCGGTTTGAGGCGCTAACTGGCTTGCTGGCAGGAACAGCGTCGGTAGCGGTGATCGCGATCGCTCAAGCAACAGCGGCAGTTGCCATGACGGCTCAGGCAATTGCCCGCATAGCCGTTCGTGTAACAGTACAGATTAACGACAATGGGGATGGCGGGGGCTCAGGGGTGATTATTGCCAGACAGGGCAATACTTACACTGTTTTGACAGCTAACCATGTGGTGAAAAGACCGGATCTGACATACACGATTCGCACCTATATGGGGAAGACCTATCAGGTGATCCAGGTGCAACGATTGCAGCCAAGTGAGAATGATCCAGATCTGGCTGTGGTCACCTTTGACAGCTCCGACAAGTATCCGATCGCCGCCCTGGGAAATTCTCAGCAAGCGGCGATTGGGGTTAATGTTTACGTTTCAGGCTATCCGGCGTTAGCGAGGCAAAATCGAGAATATGAGTTTTCACCGGGAATTGTCACGAGTCGCCCGCAAAACGCTCCCCAGGGATACAACCTGCGCTACAACGCCGTGACGGTGAATGGCATGAGTGGTAGTCCAGTATTTGATGCCAGTGGTCGGGTGGTCGCCATTCATGGGGAGGGGCAGAGTGAGTTTTCGGTTCAAAGCGAATCAGGAGGAACGATACCAATTAAAACCGGGTTCAATTCGGCCATTCCGATTAATACGTTTGTGGCACTCAGGGCTAAAACCGGCCTAAGTGGCCCCCAGGGGAGGGTGAATAATATCCCCCATCCCAACCATACCCCCGCCTACTACAATCGGGGAGAGGCCCACTATGATTTAAAAGACAAACATGCAGCGATTAGGGATTACACTCAAGTGATTCGGTTCAGTCCTAAATTTGCCTTCGCCTACTATAATCGGGGAGAGGCCCGCTATGACCTTGGCGACAAGCAGGGAGCGATTAAAGATTACACCCAAGCAATTCGGCTCAGTCCAAGATTTGCCCTGGCCTATAACAAACTAGGTCGGGTTCGCTATGACCTTGGAGACAAGCAGGGAGCGATTAAAGATTACACTCAAGCGATTCAGTTCTATCCCAAATATGCCACTGCCTACTATAACCGAGGAATGGTACGCTACGACCTTGGCGACAAGCAGGGAGCACTGAAAGATTACACCCAAGCGATTCAGCGAAATCATAACTATACCCTTGCCTACTATAACCGGGGCAAGGTTCGCTATCACCTTGGCGACAAGCAGGGAGCGCTGAAGGATTTTCAGCAGGCCGCAAATATCTATCAGCAGGAGGGCAATAAAGGTGAGTACCAACATGTGCTGGCGACAATCCGAGAGCTTCGACGTTAAGGCGCTGAACCCTGCAGACGTGAGTTGTTCGTAGCGTCTAGCTGGATACTGCACGGGCGTGAAGTTGGATTGAAGTTACAGGTATAGGTGGCCAAACGTTCTGCTTCAGAATTAAAGACCCTGACGTTGTAGCCGTAATCCTGTGCAACAGTACCGAACTTGGTGACAAATGCGTAGCGCTCTAGATAGTCGAGTAAGCTCCAGTTTTCCTGGTTCACTACTAGGTCGATTCTTCCAGGCTTCTTGCCGTCACCAGGATAGGCCAACCAGTTATCAAGTAGATTACCCGCGAACTGTTGTTTCGCCCACCAGAGGCTGGGAATTGTCAGTCCTCGTTGGGAAATGGTGTCATCTGTTATAACAGCGTCATTCCCGGAAGCACCTTTCTTTAGTAGGGCTAGATCCAGAGGAGCGGTAGAAGGTAGCGGTACTGATGAGGTTTGTGCCGGAGATGGTTGGGTCGGCAAAAGGAAAATACCGCCGAGGCTGATGCCCATTAGTAGTAGCAGCGATCGCGCCGAGCGAAAACCACATGAACGCATAAAATCACTCTCTGCGCCTGTCAACTTTTAGCGCCTTGCGGTTATTACGCCAAAGGTTTACAAACACAACACCAGAAACCAAGGCTCCGAGGTTCGACTTGAGCGCAGCTTTGAGCAGACCCTGACGATTTGAGCGATTCTCTTCAGCTTGAGTTGCCAATTTACCCTGAGCTTGGGCAAGTTCTGAAAGCAGCCTGGTCTTTAATTGCTCAGGATTGTTAATCTGTGGTGGAGGGGATTGGGGGTTGATGCGGGTCAAAACCTGCCCGAGCTGTTGGGCTGTCGTCGCCTTGCTCAGTTGGTCTTTCAACTGTTGAACCTGTGTCGTCCGTTGGTTGATTTGGGTACTGATTTCCATCTGTTGCTGATCGAGCCGCCAGGTGGTAGTCAGGCCTAAGGGCAACAGCAATAAGAATAACACCCCAACTACCAGACAAGCCCAGGATAAAACCTTGAATATCCGCACACTTGTCTCTGAGGAAAATACCAGCAGTATTCCTAACAAAGGTACAGGCACACGCTCCACCAGACTTCTTTCCATCTGAAATTCCCAGACAGGACTTGAAAACAGGGGTGGGACAAAAATATCAATAATGTCAAACAAGGCTAAAAGTAATAGGCCGTAGCCCCCTATGCGAAAAAGAGGACCGAACCACCATTCGTTGCTGTTTGATTTTGTCACGGCAGCGGCACCTTGATGTGAAAAGAGCAGTATTGGCTAAAACTCAAAGTTTTGGAAAACGGGGAAGCCACCACTGGTACCAGGAAAACCAGGCTGTTTCTAGGGTGTGGTAGCTAGACTCTGGTGAAGACTGATTTAAGGGTATAGACAAATGAGCCCATACACAACGCTGGTCACGCAGTTCTTGCTGACCGAGTAACCAAGGAATTAGACGATTGAGCTGTATGTCATAATGAATCCGATTGGCTCTAAATTGTTCCCTGGTAAACGTACTGCCGCCGCGTGAGTTTATACATGCATCCAGGTACGCTCGCTTCCGATATACGAACAGGCCATAGAAACCTAGCCCTTGCTGCTGACGTAAAACTAGCGAGGGTTGATTAAGCGAGAACTTGACACCAGTATTGTCTTGAATCAAGTGCTTGACATCCCCCTCCGTCCCCACCTCATAGCGCATCTCGATATCTAGGGGAGCAGGTAGGAGTTTCTCTGTGCCGGAGCGAGAACTGGCATGTGGGTCATTATGGAGATAGCGATACTGCATTCCAGACAGAACTATCTTAAATAAGGGAGGTCTGTCGACAGTTTGATTTTTCAAGGGGTGACTCGCCACCAAATGCCATTGCGGTAAGGGCACCACTGGTGGAAACACGAAGTAGGCAATCGTCCGCTTGCCAATGCTTGGATCTAGGATTGACCTGCTCAAAACTAAGAGAACATTGGCGAAGGTGAGTACTAGCAACAGCACCCGTAGCTTTTTCCAGTTCATGACCCGGAGATCTCCATCGGATCGTGATTGCCAGTGTCATCTTTTTGAGTAATAAAATAGCAGAAAATCCCGAAAACCAGGCTGGAAATCAGAACAAATATCTGGGAGCCAGACCCTTGATGCCAATAGTTAAAAGCTTCTTGATTCGAGTACGCAACTAGAATAGCCATGAGGGCAACTCGTACTGAATTGACAACAAAGGCCACCAAGACGGCCACAACAGGGACTAAGAATTTCTTGGCTAAGTCAGTGGGGAACATCACTAAAAACATAACTGCTAATTGCAACAGCCGGACTATGCTCTCCACACCAGAACAGCCTGGATTAACTTCTACAGCTCCTGTGGGTAGAAGTATATTGACCCCTTGGAGAAAAACTTTAAACCCCAATTGAGATAGGATAAAAGTGGCAAACTTAGCCGTGAACGTGGCTATGTGAATCGACGCTACTAAGAATTCTAACGGTACAGTAAAAGCTAAGATAATCACTAGTTCCTGCCAATATTGCTGCAATCCCTTCAAACCAGAAGCGAGTATTGCCAGACCTAGCCCTGCCATGAAGGGGAAAAGCTCAAACATAGCGTCAAAGCTAGTCATGAACCAGCCTCTGAGGAGCACAAAAGCAATAAATAATAGACCCAGTAAGCTAGAGAAGATATCACTTTTTAGGCTTAAGGTGTGTCGCTTATCCCATAACAGGGATAATACAGCTCCCCAATAAACTAAACTAATACTTACTCGGCTAAAGTCTCCACTAAGTCTCCAGATCAAGCTCAGGTGAACAGCAATTAAGCCGCCTGCGATCGCCAATAACCAGAATTGAGGTGTTTTTAGAGGCCTAACTGACGTCAGGGAAGTCGCTTTCATAGTCGGAGCCAACACTAAAAGCTAATTTAACAGGATACATGTAGCTCTGTTGAGGCATCCCACTGTGTGCCTAACCCCATAGTCTACGACCGGGTGGCCCGTTGAGACGCTGGTGGGCGTCAGACAGCAGTGCCGGGATATCTAGCTGTTCGGGGCAACGGGGCAGGCAGTCGCCGCACTGAGTACAGCGGTTGGCCTTAACACCAGGAAACCAGTGTCCGGCGTTTTCAAACATTTGGTAGCGGTATTTACCATATTCGCTCATGTCGTAGGCAAGGGCAAGATTGCGTAGTCGCAAGACTTCTGGGATGTGGATTTTCTCTGGGCAGGGTAAGCAGGCATAGCACTGGCTGCACCGATCTGCTACCACAGCGTCTGAATGAGTCTCCAAGCGCTGCAAAACTTCAACTTCCAGCGGTGTTAGGGGGCCATGCCGGTCAGCAAAACTGTCTAGGGAGTTCAGTTCAGTTGGGGAAGCAGGTCCCACACTCAGGGTGGTGATCCGAGCGTCGCTGAGTAAAAACCGATAGTTTAACTCTAGCGGTGAGAAAGGATAGCACAGGTGTTTGAGGGTTGGCGGCGGCGTGTAGAGGCGTCCTCCCTTATCAGCGGGTGAAATGATGAAAACTCCCATGTCTTTTGACTGGGCCAGCTCAATTGCCGCTGCATTGTGCTGGAAGAAGTAGTAATAGTGCAGGTTGACAAATTCAAACAAATCGGTGCTAATAGCTGCCAGAATTACCTCTAGTGGCCCATGAGTGGAGAAGCCGAGGTGTCTCACCCGACCATCGGCAACGGCTTGCTGCACAGCTTGCATACAGCCCCCAGCCAGCTGCACCCACTCCAGGTGTTCCCAGGTATTCAAGCCATGAATCGCCAAACAATCCAGATAGTCCAACCCTAATCGCTCTAGCGACTCATCGATGTACCGGCTCATGGTATCGGCATCAGCCACAGGTGGGATTTTGGTGGTGATGTGAAGTTGCGATCGCGGCACCGGCAACCCAGCTCGAACAGCGGCACCAAGATACTGCTCACTTTTGCCATAGCCCCTGGCAGTTTCCAGGTGATTAATCCCCAATGCCACTGCCTGTTGTATTGTATGCAGCGCATTTTCCTCAGAAGCTAGGTATCGCATAGTTCCCAAGGAAAAAACTGAAATTTGTAGATTCGTTTTACCGAAACGCCGATATTGCATCTTCACCCGTTATCTTCTTCGCCACTGCCTAAGTTCCCTCGCTCAATCAAATCTTCGGGTCGAAGGTTGGCGATAAATTCTCGAAAGGCTCGCTGCTCAGCCTCATCGGCGTCTCTGTCAACGGGAATAGAGGCATCGGCAACGACTTCTTCCATAACCCAGATCGGGGTGTTTGTGCGTAGAGCGATCGCGATCGCATCGCTGGGGCGGGCATCGATTTCTTTCTTGACTTCACCCTGACGGACACTCAGAATTGCATAAAACGTAGCATCCTGGATCGAATGAATGATAACGCGCTCCAGGGTCATTCCCCAGACTTGGAGGATATTGACGAGCAGGTCATGGGTTAAGGGCCGAGGAGGCTTTTGGTTCTCCAGCGCGCCGATAATTGCCCTTGCCTGATCTTGATTGATATAAATTGGCAGCGCACGCCGATCCGTAGAGTCTTTCAAAAGCACAATCGGGCTCCGTGTTCCGGCATCTATGGCAATTCCAGCAACTTTCATTTCAATCATAAAAAACTCCGCGACCCAAACCCGCAGTCCAACGCATAAGAGAGCTTAGTAGCGGGGGGAGCCGTGCCCTCCATTTAAGGTTTACACTTAGCCCGTTTGAGCGATTTAGTAGCTGGATCTTCCGGGCTGAAAATTGACCCAACTTGGTAGAGTTGAGGAGCGAGGCAAGCGGTGTAGCTATGAAATGCCGCCAATCTCCGCGTGTCAGGCACAAGACACCTGTTTTTCGGTGTCTGGGCTCACCCAACCGTGATCTACCCGACCAGCGATCTGATCGGGTAAGGCAGAGGGTGTCGCCACTTCTGCCCCCCTAAAAAAAAGGGTAGAACCATTATCCACTGACAGTCCTGGCTTGGGCGTGAAAATTCGCTGTTCACGAGCTTATGGCTGGCGGCAAATGCCAAATACGGAGGTGTAGCCATGTAGGAAGGTGCTGCCGCCGACAGGGCCGATTTCGCCACCACAGAAAAAGCCCCCCAGTGGAATATCGTTTAGGTAGCGGCTAAATAGCTGGGAATCAAAATTCGGTTTTCCATACAGTCCTTCTCCTCGCCCAAGACAGGAGAACATTAATGCACCAGCAGCTTGGTGGGACTGGGTTTGTTTTTGATACTTCTGGAGGAGCCATTCCAGGTCTTCTGAGGAGGTTTGAGCATCTCGCAGGTGGAACTGAACGCGCTGACCGGGTCGGGGGCGATCACCGATGGCGATCGCCCCTACCTTGGGGTCTACCCCCAGCAAACGGCGGATTAAAAAGTCCCCCTGCTCCAAATCCTGCTTAAATTCATCCCGCGCCACACCTACGAACAAAGAATGCTGTGCCAGCTGCCGGTCTTGCTCACTCAGACTTTCAATCAAATTTCGCAGCACTTCAAGCGGCGGTTGCTCCTCCAGTTCCAGCAGTATATTCCGCTCACATGAGCTCACCTGGTAGGGCTTACCAATCGGTCGGCATCCTTGCGCCACAATTGTTTCCAAGACAATATTGCCACTCAAAGCCACACCTACCGTCCCCTCCCGGTAGAGGGTGTCGTTACAAAACAAGCCAATACGACCAGGGATCGGGCTACCGCTAGCCTGCCCTCCCACTTTGACCGACCCAGGATAAGCAAAATCTAGTCCCTGGAGCAGCTCATTGACCCCAGACGAAAAGGGATCCGACAGCAAGATGAACTGCGGTTCACTTGAGGGTGGCACACCTATGACCTCGACCCAGGCATCGGGCGGGCTATCCAGATCGGGCAATACTTCTGAAATCACATGAAACGCTTGAACCTTGACGCCAGGAAGGTGGGCAAGACTCAAGCTCAAAGCTGGCAAGTCTTCCAGTTCTTGCGTATCTCCTAGAGGGTTCATCCCAATGATGCCACCACCACTACAGCCAATCAGCACCGGCACCGACAGCTGCTCCTTGATCAAGGGCAAGAGCCGGGGATATTCACTCGTAAAAGCAGACGAAATGAACACCAGCCCCAAATCAGCCGGGTAGCGCAAAGAAGCCGTTGCGCGTTCCACCACATCTGCAATAGCTGACTCTAAAGAAGGGAGGGTTGATAAGGCATTTGTCCACTGCATTTGATCTACCATAATTCCTACCATTTCTGCCTTTTTTGGCTTAATTTTTTTCTATTGTCGATGCTGGATTCCCTTAAAAGCATCCTACGCCAGTTGGTTTTACGATTCCCCCGACCGTCGCTCTCCCAGACTCTTCATGATCGGCGTTGGATTCTGTCGTAAAGAACCGAGGGCAGGGGGGGCAGGGGGAGGGGGAGAAAAAGAATTGATTGAATTGACCCCACAAGGAATTGTACGTAGCACCGATTTGTCAGAAAATATTAGCAATTGGAGTTGCGTAATTATGGCACCAAGCGATGATTGTTCTCCCCGGCAATTGGGGGAGGGTGAAGGGTTGAATCTCTAGTCCCTAGATTCTATGCTATGGTACGGAATTTTTACCTCCTCACATATTAAGTTGCCCTACAGGGCATCCAAGTCATTGTCTTGAACGCCTACTGTACTAACCGCAGCGCTTTGTGATTGCATGAACCCCCAAATCAAGGCCGGATACCCGGAAGGGTGCATTTGAGCCTCGAAGAGTGTATAATCAAGTACCCCAATCCTTAGATGCGCCCGATAGGCACCGAGTATTGCAATCGGAAATGCGTGTGAGATTGGAATCCCAAGCTATACCCCTGAGCGTTAGCGTGGGAGAATGTCAAAATGGGGTAAGATGACCGAGACCAAACAAACCATGAGCAACATCAAGCAACAAATTGAACAAGAAATAGAACAGGCTCGTACCGTCTGTGACACTACGGGCGACACATCAGGTGAGTGTGCGGCAGCTTGGGATGCTGTAGAAGAACTGCAAGCAGAAGCGTCCCACCAGCAGCAAACCAAGCCGAAGAGTTCCTTCGAGCAATATTGTGATGACAATCCTGACGCCGCTGAGTGCCGGGTGTACGACGACTAGAGAAGAGATTAAACTGGTGGTTTTTCTGGAAGTCGCCGAATTGGCAAGCAACCAGGACGCTTTCTCAAGTGTCCCGTGTTGCTTTTTTGTCTCAAGGAGCGTCGGATTACACAAGCTATGCAAAACGAAGTCTGGTTTCGCCCTCTAGTCTGGATGGACTACCGACTAGGGCTGTTATTCACAGTTATTATTCCCCTGATTCTGCTACTAAGTGCGTTTGTGCAAAAAGCAGAAGGGATTCAACGCTTGTTAACTATTTACTGGCGAGTAGCAAGTCTGGTGGCGATCACAATTTACCTGTTTATTGCCGCCTTGCCGGTAGGTTTTATTTCGGGGCCGATCGCTCGCATCCTGATTCCGCTCTCGCTCTGGTTCTGGGTGGATCTCAACGAAGAAATTGAGGATCAGCCTAGGGGGGCTTTAAAGCTAGCTTTTAACTCGTGGCGTTGGGCCATAACTATTTATAGTACTTTGGGCGCACTCGCCCAGGTGCCTTTTTTGCAGTGTGCTGTATCCACAACTGTGATCGCCACCCCGTTTTGTCGCGTCTGGTTAGAGCCGCCGTTAATCTTTAAAGCGTATTTCCATCCTAATACTAGCCCCCAGTCCCTGGGCTTTTTCGGAATAGTTGGCTTGATAATATATGTGCTTTGCTTGATTTATTTTGTCTTGGTCAAGCTGGGCAAGCAGGGACGGTCTGCAATACCACAATAAAGGCGAGCTGATGAATAAGTCCGTTGTGAAGCGTCTGGAAGAATACACCGCCAAGAGTTCGCACGAAGTTCTGCTTGTAACAGTGGAAATTGATGGAGAGCCAGACCAAATTGCCATATTCAAAGGTTTTTCCAGTTCCTTAATGCGCCCAACGGCGTTTGACCCAGACGTGCCAGTACTGCCAGATCACGCTCATATTATCACGATTGACCGCGTAGCGAGTCCCTACAATCCCCAGTCTCCTCGTTATATCCAGCAAGGACTTACCTGGGAGACTATTCAACCGCTCTTGTCCTCAGGGGTTTAGCTCACTATGCAGTGATTTCGTTTGGCTGTATAACAAGAGCACACACTTGAAACGGAGCATAACCAAAGATGCTATCCTCCAAGCGTGACGTTTTGTTGTGTGAGGAATAGAGAAATTATGGCCACATCTCCTGCTGGGATCCAAGGCACTGCTAAAAGTACAGAATCTGGCTGGTATGAGCGATCGCAGCTTTCCCCCGAGTTGACCCATTCTGCTCAGGGGCTGGGTGTAGCTCCAGGCGGGATGGAGCCCCTCGCTCTCCCAGCGACCCCTTTATTTGGAACTGATGGCATTCGCGGACGAGCGGGAGAGTTACTGAGTACACCTCTGGCGTTGCAAGTGGGCTTCTGGACAGGTGTTGTGTTGCAGACGAAGTCTTGCACCCCAGGACCTGTGATTGTGGGACAGGACTCTAGAAACTCCAGCGATATGTTGGCAATGGCCCTGTGTGAGGGTCTGGCTGCCTCTGGGCTGGAGGTTTGGCACCTGGGATTATGCCCCACCCCCTGCGTCGCCTATCTCACCAGCGTTAGTAATGCGGTGGGTGGGGTAATGATTTCTGCCAGCCATAATCCGCCAGAGGATAATGGCATTAAGATTTTTGGGCCGGATGGTGCTAAGTTACCCCAGCTGTTGCAAAAACAAATTGAGGCAGGTCTACGGGGCCAAGAGGTATTTTCAGTCTCCCACAGTGCCAAGGCACGGTACTACAAGCTACCAGAGTTAGTGGGGGATTACGTAGAGTCGCTTAAAAGACCGCTCTCTAGCGCCCTCAATCTTCAGGGAATGCGAATTGTTTTGGATTTGGCTTGGGGAGCGGCAGTCAGGTTGGCACCGGCAGTGTTTAGGGAAATGGGGGCGGAGGTGATCTGCTTGCATGACCAACCGGATGGCGATCGCATTAATGTTTTGTGTGGCTCGACCGACCTTGCCCCTTTGCAAGCCGCCGTACAGCAGCACTCAGCCAGCTTGGGATTTGCCTTTGATGGCGATGCTGATCGCGTTCTGGCTGTCGATGGTCAGGGCCGACCCGTCGATGGCGATTACATCCTCTACCTTTGGGGTCAGACATTGAAGACGGCGCAACAACTGCCTGGACAGCTAATTGTTTCCACTGTAATGGCTAACCTTGGCTTTGAGCGTGCTTGGGATAAACTTGGTGGCAAGCTGATTCGTACCCCAGTGGGCGACCAGTACGTTCAAGAGGAAATGCTACGAACTGGGGGCATGCTGGGTGGTGAGCAATCGGGGCACATCCTCTGCCGCCACTATAGTGTGACTGGCGATGGTCTGTTGACAGCTTTACGCTTGGCAGCTTTGGTGCAACAGGCTGGTAGTTCCTTATCTGAACTGGTGGATCAAAGCTTTCAGAAGTACCCCCAGCTGTTGCGGAATGTGCGAGTGGAAGAGCGCGACGCCCGGTTGGGCTGGCAACAGTGTGATGCTTTGGTTAGTGCGATCGCCAGAGCCGAAGCAGCAATGAGCGATCAAGGACGAGTTTTAGTCCGAGCGTCTGGCACCGAACCCGTGATCCGAGTTATGGTGGAAGCCGAAGATGCCTTCCTCGCCAACCACTGGGCCGAACAGCTGGTAATAGCCGTCCAGCAACACCTTGGCTAAAATTTTTCTGAAAACACGCTTTGCCCGACCGGATAACCGGGCTTTTGTGTCATGATTGCAAAGTAGACGAACTATCGGTTTCAGACCAGAGGAAACCCGTTATGGCCCTTAGATTAGGCGACACGGTACCCAACTTCACTCAAGCTTCCACAGCAGGCGAAATCAATTTTTACGACTGGGCAGACAATAGCTGGGTTGTGCTTTTCTCCCACCCCAAAGACTTCACCCCGGTTTGCACCACTGAGCTGGGCGAAGTAGCTCGTCTCAAGCCGGAATTTGACAAGCGCAACGTCAAGGCACTGGCTCTCAGTGTTGATGATGTCGATTCCCACAAAGGGTGGGTCGGTGATATTGAAGAAACTCAGGGCGTGGGTTTCAACTACCCTATCCTGGCAGACCCGGATAAAAAGGTTTCTGACCTTTACGACATGATCCACCCCAATGCCAACGATACTTTGACAGTTCGCTCTGTCTTCATCATTGACCCTAACAAGAAACTGCGTCTGACATTTACCTACCCCGCCAGCACTGGGCGCAACTTTGACGAAATCCTGCGGGTAATTGATTCGCTGCAACTGACTGATAACTACAGCGTTGCAACTCCTGCTAACTGGACAGAAGGAGGAGACTGTGTGATTGTTCCCTCCATTAAAGACCCGGAAGAGCTGAAGCAGAAATTCCCCAAAGGTTACAAAGAACTCAAGCCTTACTTACGGATGACCCCTCAACCGAACCAGTAGGAGCGGATCAAGCGCGGGTGTGGGGTGTGGGCCACACCCCGTTCTCGGTCACGCTGTTTTCCATAGATACAATCGGGCAGCTCAGGATGGATATCAAAAACGGCTTTGTAGGGACGGTTGGGAACACACCACTGATTCGGTTAAACAGCTTTAGTGAAGAAACTGGGTGCGAAATCCTTGGCAAGGCCGAGTTTCTCAATCCAGGTGGCTCCGTCAAAGACCGGGCGGCGCTTTACATAATTGAAGATGCCCAAGAAAAAGGCTTGCTCAAACCGGGCGGTACGGTGGTGGAGGGAACAGCTGGTAATACTGGTATTGGTCTAGCCCATATTTGCAACGCCAAAGGCTATAAATGCCTGATTGTGATTCCTGACACTCAGTCGCAAGAGAAGATAGATGCCTTGAGAACCCTGGGAGCGGAGGTTCGCACTGTGCCATCTGTGCCGTACAAAGACCCAAATAACTATGTGAAGCTCTCTGGCAGACTAGCGCAAGAAATGGAGAATGCCATCTGGGCAAATCAGTTTGATAATTTGGCGAATCGGCGAGCCCATTATGAAACCACTGGAGCAGAAATTTGGCAACAGACAGACGGCAAGATTGATGCTTGGGTAACGGCTACGGGGACTGGAGGGACGCTAGCTGGTGTATCGATGTATCTCAAAGAAAAAAATCCGGCGCTCAAAACGGTCTTGGCAGACCCAATGGGCAGTGCGCTCTACAGTTATGTCAAAACGGGTGAAATCAAGTCAGAAGGCAGCTCGATCACAGAAGGCATTGGCAATAGTCGCGTGACGGCAAATATGGAGGGTGCTATCATTGATGATGCCATCCGGATTGATGACGCTGAGTGTGTGCAGGTGGTCTATAGACTGCTCAACGAGGAAGGCCTGTTTGTGGGTGGTTCCACGGGAATTAATGTGGCAGCGGCGGTGGCACTGGCTAAGCAGATGGGGCCTGGTCATACGATTGTCACCATTCTCTGCGATAGCGGCGCTCGTTATCAGTCCCGGCTATTCAATCGCGAATGGCTGGAAGCAAAGGGACTCTTGCCGGATTAGACAACATCCGCACTTTAATTGTTTGGAATTTCAAACACGCTCTAAGACACGGATATTCCAAAATTAGCCTTGAGTTGAGACAGTAGCTTAGGAATACATTCACCATGAATCACAGACCCATGCATTGTTGCTAAATACTTAATTGAAAGATTTTCTATGGCCTCAATCCCTCGGGAGAATGTTTTACCTTCAGCCATAAATCCTAATTTACGTTGAAAATTGATGATTTCCTCGGTTAAATCTTCATCGGTAAGCGGCACATCAAATTGATTAGGGTGCGCGCCCAAATCAGAACAAAAAAGCACACTTTCTTGTGGCTCATAAAATAAGCAACCCTCCCAACCATGAGGAAAATGGGGAGTCTCAATCAGCACTATCTCCTTGGTTCCTAGAGAAACACTCTCGTTGTTCTTAATTACTGCTGCTTTTATTTGAGTAATATCATCAATGTTAGATCGATTTATTGGACTAACTAGAGGCACCGCTTGAGGAGCAACTTCAAGCCACTGGTTTAATGCTCCGCATTCATCGGCCTCCAGATGGCAGAAGGCAATGTAGCGAAGTTTTGAAGGATCGCATACTGATGATACTAATTTATAAGTTAAATCAAACCATTTCGCTCTTCCTGTATGAATGAGCATGGGACTCTTATCAAGGAGCAAGAATTGACTAAAAACAAATGTTTTGTTAGAAGAAATGGATAATTTAAATATGCCAGGAATTATTTCATCAATTCTAGTGAACATTTTTATCCTTCAAAATGAACTACAGTTGTGGGGGTTGCAGGTTACGGGTGTGGGGTGTGGGGTTGCAGTACAGATGTTATGTTCCCACACACCACTTGGTAGAAGCACCTTTATTTATTCATGGAGAAAATGTCATATCCCAAACGGGTCTTAGTTTGCCAGAACCGCACCTGCCGCAAGCAGGGAGCAGGCAAAGTACTAGCAGCCCTTCAGGCGCATCCAGTTCCAGATGTCACAGTGACCGGCAGCAGCTGCCTAGGACAATGTGGTAATGGGCCGATGGTACTAGTGACGCCTGAGCAGGTTTGGTATAGCGGTGTCCAACCGAGTGAGGTGCCTGCGGTGGTAGAACGACACCTGCGGCGTGGACAACCGATCTCAGCCATGCTTTATCCCCGGTTTCATCCCAATCGGTAGGGGTGATGCGCGAATTTCACAGTCGGCTCTGATTTGTACTTACTGAAATAAGGCCACCTCAACAATTTCACCCTCAGTTTGTCCTATTTGGACTTTCAGCCCAACACCACCAACTTTAGTGCGGACGTAACCCAGTCCAAAGCAACCGTGGTCAGTGTCTGTGTAGCTGGTTAGCTTGCCGACTTTTTCACCGCCCACAGTAATCACACTACCAGGCTCAGCTGGGGCGCTGAGGCGGATGCCCCACAACTTTTGCTTCACTCCTTTGTAAGTGTTTAAACGGGCGATGGTTTCCTGACCGATGTAGCAGCCCTTGTCAAAAGAAATCGCGTGCCATAAACCTGCTTCAAGAGGATTGTAATCCTCTGTTAGTTCATGGTCGGGGGCTGGGCGTCCTTGTTCTATGCGCAGCTGTTCCCAGACGCGATCGCCTAGTGGTACTGCCCCAGATTTTATCATGTTGCTCCAAAGCGTCGCCGCATTCACAACTGGGACAATGAGGGTATACCCGGACATGGCCAAGCCACTACCGACGGCAACACGAACCTCTATATCTCCCATCTGTACCAGCTGGTGAGTGGCATAGGGCTTACCAATAATCGCACCAGCACCCAGTTGAGCTATTAAGCCGTCAGTATGAGGCCCGATCAGGCTGAAGGTCGCCGTCTCACTGGTCAGATCCGTCAATTGCACCTTGTCGGCAAAAAAGATATAGCGGTCGAGCCAGTCCATCAGCTCTTGGCGGCGATTAGGTGAAACCAGCAGCAGTACGGCGTCCTCCATCACATACGCCGTCACCAAGTCAATTGTGCGAGCCGTGGAGGTCACCATAACAGTATCGCAGCCCTCTCCCGGCGCTCGTCGCTGCAAATCATTCGTGCTCTGGTTGTGCAAGAATCGGAGCCGGTCTTGGTCAGAAACTTGAATCCGCCCCCAGTGGGAGCGATCGCATAAGGCAACACCCTGCCGCGCCGCCTGAACAGCAGCTGCATCAAAATTGCCGTCGTTCCAATCCTTACCCAGATCTGAAGCTGGGTGCTGTATTATTTTATCCATAGTCGTTACTTTAGTTTACACCGTTTGGCCGTTCGAGGTTGTCAGCACCGTTACCCTGCTTCACCATGATAGAAGGCTTGAGCCTGAAGCTAAGGGGTGTGGAATCAGCACCAATGACTAAAAATCCTAAAATTGACCGTCAACGAGAACATCAAGCGAACGAGCGCACTTTTCTGGCTTGGCTACGTACTTCTATTGCTTTAATTAGCTTTGGTTTTGCAATCGCTCGGTTTGGGTTATTTCTGCGCCAAATCAGAACTGCTATTACTCAACAAGAAGAGGAACTCAATCCCTTTTTCAACTCTGAGAATCTGGGTGTGAGTTTGGTAATTTTTGGCATTATTATCATCTTCTTGGCAGCTTGGCGCTACAACCAGGTTTTCTGGCAAATCGAGCGGGGAGACTATCAGCCAAATCGACTAATGGTTCGGATACTGACTGTAGTAGTGATGATCTTGGGAACTCTCAGTATTCCTTTGATTCTTTTTCGCGACCAGGGGCCTTGGCCTCGGCCTTCAACCCCAGGTCGGCCACAGTCCCAAAGGTCAGGTTTATCTAGGGGTAACAACGGTTTAATTAGGTTCTTAAACCTGCGTGAGTAGTAAAATAATTTATTTTTATACTAGCTGTAGTTGCGCTTGCACTGATCAAATTGGCAAGTTAGCAAACACCTGCTCGATTAACTCTTCTGCCTTGGCATCTAAACGCTGCCAATCCACATCCCCAGTTTCATCAATCAGGCTCGTGTCAATCTGGACTTCCCGAAGGGCTGAATCATCGATTGAGGGGCTGTAGTTGCTAAAACAGACTTGATAGCAAAGTTCCCACAAATCGACGCTAACCTGCTGCAAGCCTTGACGCTGCAAACACAGATGATATCCCGGATGAGGAGTCGGCAGCTGGGTGAGAGCTTGTTCAATTTCAGCTAGCTCCACTGGGGAAGCAGCCTCCATCTGTTGCAATAGCTGAGTCACAATGGCTTTGGTTTCATCCGTCGTTCCAGCTTGCCAGATCAGAACATTCTGGTAAGTTCCCTTCCAGGCGGATTGGTCAAGATGTTTACGGATGTGATCGATGACGCGGATGAAAGCAGGTTGCATCAGCAGTTCAGCCTGCTGCCACGCGACTGCGTCGGTGATTTTGGGTGGCATTGGAATTTCAACAGTCGTGAGAACAGAGCAAAATCGGCATGATTAACTTAGAATAAAATCCGCTTTGTTGTTGCACTAAAAGCTAAAATCGTAATATTTCTCGGTCGTAGTTTTCTGGAATTGGCTCTATCTCCCACACCAATCTTTCTCCAACATCGAGAGCCACCTCGATGTAAAGCACGTCTACAGCAGTTGTAGCCATGTCTTCGTTGTTTTCAAATGCTTGTAGATCTTCGGTCAGGAGTCTTAATTTAAACCCGCCGGGAATGCGATCGCCCAAGGCAGTATGGCGCAGCTCAAAGCGCCATATCCGTTCTTCTGGATCACCTTGGGGTAGCACCCGCAACTCGTATTGTTGACCAGCGATCACCAATTGCCGAGACAAGACTGGCAATACAGGTGTCTGCTGCGATCCCCGTGCCCCAGCTAGATTGGGCTGAAGCTCAACACATCCCCAACCAACTTGTTGTGCCAAATCTGAAACACCCGTTTTCAGCCACTGCAGCATCGACCACTGCTCTGGCAGTCCAAGACGATGTTCATACAAACGTTGTCTCCAGCCTCCATGTTCTAGTAGCGCTCCCCAGATTTCAAAAGGCACTGCCAGTCGAGGGAAAGCTTCTTTGGGGTTTGAACAGCGCTGCAGCAAGTTTTCTGTTTGCGCTAGTGGTAAAGCTGGAAGTTGGGCTACGCTCCGGGTCGGTTCTTCTAAGCCTAGTTGACGCGCCACCCACAGGACATTTAGATCCTGAATTAAGTCGTCTTCATCTAAGCAATAGGTGCGATCGCCCGGATCATACCTGCCGCTTGTCTTGAGTTGCTCATGTGTAGCGTACCCCCAAATTCGGATCCAGCCATCATCCGGATTGACTTGCGCCGCCAGGTAATAATCACCCGCCCAGCTGGGAATATCCACCCATTCTTGTGGAACACGCAGTTCGCTCAAGTCAATCGTCTCGGTAGGAACTAACACCAATCGCGTCTTTCCCAGGGTAATGGCTGTACCATTAACTACCTCCCAGAAACTGGGTAGTGCCTCATTATTTGGCCAAGGAGTAGCCTCATGTGCATACTCCTCCCGCAGCCAAGGAAGAAAAGTGCCCAGGCAACTTTGATTGAGATAGGCATTCCAGCGACAACTGGGCGTCGAGAAAGACTGGCTTTGCTTCCAAGCTTTTTCTCGAGCAGTTTCAGATACCTCTAACCACAACTGTGTCGGGTCCGCAAAAGCAACTAAGGCTGATTGATAATTCATTAGGGCTACTCCAGGTGAGATGGGGGATGGCTGTAGTAGACTTTTAACCATTCCTCCACAACGGTACTTATATATTTGAGTACCTCTGACCTCAGAGAAATATACAGCGCCTCTTTGACCCAGCCAGCGAGCGTGAGCAGCAAAGATTCTCTGGACTTTGTCAGCCGGCGAGAAACGGTATACTGCTTCACTTCAAGCTGTTTGGCAATTTGCTGTTGAGTGAACTCCTGACCATAGTACATCTGAATAATGCTTTGTGCTTCAGGAGCTAGCTTGGCTAAAGCTGCGACTAAAACAGCGTTGAGCTGAGTTTGCTGTGATTCCCTGCTCTGTTGTTCTTCAAGATCGATGAGTTGAGTGAGTAATGATTCTTGTGGGAACTCCGGTAAATTATCCAGTAACTCACCAGAATCTTGTACTGGCTTAGGGGCATTTATAGAAGTAAAGGTCGGATATAAATAAGCTCTTGCCGCTTTAGCACAAGCGAGCATCCACTTTTCCATGTTTTCTGGGCTGCACTCTGGCCCTGGTGGATACAGTTGGCGGCGTTCTGCATTATAAAGATCAACAATCGCGACCCATGTGGTGCCCTCAGGTTTCGCGAGTTTGCGGGTTCCAGTCGCTTGAACTGGAACATATTGGGTCTTGAAGCTGTTCCAGGCTAACACGTAACAAGCAATTGTTTCTGAGCTTAGTCCTGCATTTTGTAAAGACTCTACGAGTCGCTTTTGGCTCAGCTTGCGCAACAATGACCAATTGGTGCAAATATCAACCTCTTGGTGCTGGCGCAGGTTGTCTCTGAGCACACTCCTGAAAGTTACACTAGCATAATTACTTAGACTAAAGCCCAAAGAAGGGTTAAACCCTTTTAAGACTTTATCGACCCGAGCGAGCGCCATCATAAAGCAGTCAGACAAGGTGTACTGCGCAGTGGCAAAGTTAGCAATTGTTTTTTGAGCACTCCAATAGCACACTTGTTGCAAGTAAGCTGACAGATGTGTTTTAGCGATACTAGCAGGCTGAAGAAGCCAAAGCTTGTGCCAATAGAGCACCCAAAATTCTTCAGAAGTCTCCGGTTGTGGTTGCCGAGCCAGGCTTGAGAGCATGCTCCGGCGCAGGTTGGGCTCCGTTGCCCAACCACTGAAACGATCCGCGTTAAATTGCAGGAAAGTCGAAAATACCTCAGTAATGCCTTGGCGGGGACGCATGGATCAACTGCTCATGTTGAGTGCATAAGACAACATAAGTATACCTATCAAGCTAATGAAGGTACTCAAATAGCTAGATTTTACCCCAGTGTATTACAAGAACCCCTCCTACGAGCAAGTGGTTGGTCTTTGCTTCAGGTGTGTCTCTGATCTTGCGGATGAATCCGGTGAGAACGTAAAAATTTATCTTGGTATGTAAGTGTAATCTTATACCATTAGTTTGCTTAGATCAGCAAAGTCCACATTGCGTGTAAAGTTTTGTTACTTTGCTGCGTTATTTTTAGCTTTGGGCTTGATATCAATAGAAGAAGGTCTGGCGAGTTGTAGTTCTCTAGTTATGCTGGATGAATTATGCTGGCTCGAGCAAACGAATGGGGTAACCAGTTTCCTTTGAGGAACTGATTTACTGCCTGATTGGGTTTGCTCAAAGGAGAGCTGATCAAAGTTGGTTTTACTTGCAGGGTAAAAAGATGTCTCCGCTCAGTGTTGGCACTAGTCGCTCTACTCATACTCTGAAAACAGGGGAAGCCAAGCTGTGGATTTTTCTGGTGGGGGTTAACGAATACCAGGATAATAGTCTGTCATCTCTGCGCTACCCGGCTCTAGATTGCCATGGGTTGGGAGAAGCATTGGCAAAAGCAACGCAGGGATTTCCCAACAAGGAAGTGATTGTTCATCACGACTTTGCAGCACAGGCCCCTAAGTTGGAGACAGTTCGTGCCAGTTTACAGCAAGTTATCTCACAAACCAAATCGCCGGACACCATTGTGTGGTATTTTTCTGGACACGGGGTGCTAGAGCCGAAGACTCAGCAGGCTATCTTGTGTCTAGCAGATACCCAGAAGGACAACCTGCTCGCCACGGGTCTGGGGTTGCAGGAACTGTTGCAAATGTTGGGGACTAGTGCCGCCCACCAGCAGCTAATTTGTCTAGATGCGTGTCATAGCGGTAACATGATCCCTCGGGGGGTAAGGGGCGCAAAAGGACACTTAAACAGCCCTGACTCCCTACTCAACCCCACAGATCAACTTGTGCAAGTATTACGGCAACGCGCAGCTCAGAGTAAAGGATTTTTTGCCTTACTGTCTTGTGACCAAGGGCAGCAGTCGTGGGAATTTCCTGAACTGGGGGCATGGAGTGTTTACTTACTACTTAATGCGGGGGTTGCTGGGTGAGGCAGCGGACTCAAAGGGCGTGATTGAGGCAGATGGACTTTACAAATATGTTTATCACCAGACTCTGCAATACATCGAAAAGACGAATCAGCAGCTGCGTCTGATCAATCAACAAAAGCGGAGCCGAGGGGAAACTCAGCTTCATCCAGAGTATCCGTTACAAACTCCTAAACGGATTGTAGATGGGGTAGGAGAGCTGATTCTAGGATTAAAACCAGCGCTGGCTGAATCTCTGCCTCGGCGACAAGCGATCGTCGTAGACGGGCTTGAAGGCAGCCAGACCAACCTGGCTTTGAGTAAAGTGCTACGTGGGACTGGAGGATTTGATCTGGAGGATTGGCCTCGACCCGGAAAAACTTGGTCAGAAGTACGCCCAGCGATACAAGCATGCCTCAGTTGGGATAGTGACTCGGAACGAGAATCGATCACCAGCTTTTTCCCGGCAAAAAAAGAGATAGTAACGGGGTTGCTGTACTTGCGGGGACGAATTGAGGAGATAGAAGACGGGGAAGGTTGGTTGGTATTAGGAGAGGATCTCCAGCTCAGCCGCTCTTGGTTAAGACAAGAGTTGCGCCGCTCAGAAATAGCTCAGAAGATCGTTGTGTTGGATTGTCCTGGGGCAAGTTCACTAGCCGATTGGGTAGAAGATCTGCAATTAGGTCCTGAGCAAGGACAATGTTTGATCGCAGCAAGCTCTCCAGCGCAAGAGCCAGAACTATTTTCTCAGGCGCTGCTAAAAACGCTTGCTGCTGCAGATCCGCAAGTCGGGTTACCAGTCGCAGCGTGGGTTGCCCAATTGCAAACGACCCTGGCAGGAACAGGAATCACGCTGCATGTGTGGCTATCAGGAGCACAAGGTGTAATTGAGATCTTACCCGGAAATAGAGTAGCCTCGGTCTTTCAGGATTTGGAGCAGCTAGAACCGTCTGATTCCATAGAGGGGGTCACGCCAGTTCTCGATATTTCCCAATCTTTACATGCGCCCGAATCTCAGCCTGATTTAGTCCTTGGCTCGTCCAAGTACTCCTACCTTGAGAGGCTGCTGATGGCACTGATAGGACCTATCGCCCCTACCTTATTACGAAAAGTTTCGGCGCAGGCGCCTAGCCCTGAACAGTTGGTCGAGAATTTGGCGATTCACCTGCCGCCGCACCAACGGCTTGAGTTTAAAAAGCAGGCAATGTCCCTTTTGCAAGCATCCACCCAGCAACCTCAAACAAAGTCAGCTAATTCAACCACATTAAAACATCAAGCAATCGATCCAACCTTTATTCGTCAATGTGAGCGAGAGTTGGCTAATTTAGTTGGTCCAATCGCTACTTTTCTGGTTAAAAAGGCTTTGAAGTCTCACCCTCAAATTTCGCTAACAGAACTTGTGAAGACTTTGGCAGCAGACATTCCTGATTCCCAGAAGGCTTTGAAGTTTCAGCAGCGCTTAGGTCTTGAGTAAGATAATTACTTAGTCTGCTGCCAAAAGCAGGTTTAGGGCTATCTCAAAACTAGACTTCATTCGGTTGAAGGCTACCGCTAAACCACCAATTTCATCATTGGAAGGTTTTCCAAAATCAGACCTCATATCGCCCGTGCTAATAACCAGAGCTGGTGATGTCTTTGGCGATTCTCCCGTCGTTTGTTTCTTTTACAGCTGACAGCATGTTAAATTGATAATGCTTTAGGTAAAGTAGTTGAGCTGTAGCTGTTTTTTTACAGAATTTATGCCTTCACACCGCCTACTCCTGGCACAGCTAGTGTTAGTACTCGGGTTGTCATTGACCGCGTGCAATGACGAGCAATCAACTCCGCCAGGAAAGTTGACCGTTGGGGTAGTGAGTTATGATGCAGGAGTGCGGTCTGTAGATAAGTACCAACACTTTCAGGAGTACTTGTCACAACAGACCAATAATATTGTCGAATTGGAACCTGCGTTCAATGAATTGAAAGCCGTTGAACAAGTTCGGAACAAAGCCTGGTCTATTGTTTTTGCTCCCCCCGGTCTGGCAGCTATTGCAATAGGAACACAGCACTACATCCCTATTTTTCCTTTGACAGGGTTAAACAATTTACAAGCCGTACTGGTGGTACGAGAAAATAGTCCCATAAAGAGCCTCGCTGACCTCGCCAACAAAGCTGTCGCCTTAGGGGAGCCGGGTGCCGCTGCAGGGTATTATCTGCCCTTGTATAACCTGTATGGTCTAACTCTGGCAGAAGTACGCTTCGCGCCAACTCCGAAAACTGTTCTAGGATGGCTCAGTCAAGGGACTGTAGCCGCTGGTGCTTTATCTCAGGATGACTTTGAGCGCTATCGGCATGAACTTGGTCAAACAAAGTTTCGGATTCTGCACACTAGCTGGGTTGTTCCTCCTGGAGTTGTGCTCCTTGCACCAACACTAGACCGCAATCAAGAGCAGCAAATTAAGGCAGTCATGAGCCAAGCTCCTTCAAGTATCACCGCGGATGCTGGTTATATCCCTAATGCTAAATTGCCCAACTACGAACAGTTAATTAAAATCGTGGAAAAAGGTAACCGTTCAGGGGGGGATCAAAAAAACGTCCAATATGAAATCACACGTAATCAGTACGAAAACCAGTCTAGATTGGATTTATACCGGATAATTGTGAGTAGTCAAAAGTGCTATACTGGTCTGCAAATTGTCTTTTAGACATTTTAGGTACGATATTTTGATGCGCATAAAACCCAAAGCTTTTGCTTAGCAAGGCTTTGACGTTTATGCGCATGATGTACCCCCCCGTGAACGGTTACGGAAAAAGTGAGGCCACTTGAAACCCGAGTACGGGAAAAGCCTGCGGTACTGACACTTGATAAAAATCCGACTTCAGCTGGCTCAGCAACTGGATTGTGAGCAGGAATACCTGCCGGAAACCGGGCGGTCAACCCGGACATCTGGCAAAAACCCGTAAAGGCAACGGACGTCACTGTATTGTCCGAAAGTATCGCGCCGCGCTTCGAGCCCTCTATAGGGAGGGGAGTGCCGGTTGCTCAGGATTAACGTGAGTTTCGACGAACCAAGGCTTTTTAACTTTTTTCCCAGTTCCAGTTCCAGTATGATTGAGCCTATAAGTAGTTTCATCCACCGCTAAAATTTTGGGGAGTTGTTTTCTTTGTCGCCATCCCTCCATCTGACCTCTAGTTATTTTCAGTAAATTTTCTATTTCAGCTACAGCCATGAATGTCGGCTCACCCCACACATTCTGGGTGTCCTCTTCTACCAAAGGTGAATCATTAGTAGCTAATAACTCCCTTCTCTTTAGTTCTTCTTCAAGCTCTTCAACTTTGTGTCTCAAAGACTCTATTTCAAGTTCTAATTCCTTGTTTCTCTTCACTAATGATTGATTTTCTAAATCAATTGATTCGCCTTCATCCAGTTTATGAGCAATTTCCATGAGTTGATCAACAATTTTATTGGGCATACGAATAAGTTTAGCTTATTCAAAACTAAAACCAGACTTCCAGGTGGATTTAATCCCACCATTTTCCAGAAAACCACCAGAGCTTGGAAAGCTATAATGAATTACTGGGTATCCATTATACCTTTCTTTCTAGGACATTAATCACCTTCAACAAATGGTAGCTGTAGTTGGGTTGTCTCACCAAGAGATTGACGAATATTTCGGTCAAAGTGCTCTGGATTATTTGACGGCGATAGGCGCAACACAATTATAACGGCTTAAAGCTAGTCAGTAAGCTCATTAAGAGCGGAGTCTTTCAAGTGAATGATGTTGCTTACGAAGAGCGGCGACCAATTAATTCCCTGGGAGATGTCGCCACCCTGTTGCTCGACTCACACTTACATGAGATGATAGTGAGCAGCATTTATTGGAACATGAAGATGAGTCTTCAGCCTATTCGCTGTATACACTGTAACGGTATCAATATCGTTAAATTTGGGAAACCGCCTGAGGGTAAACAACGCTACAAGTGCCAGGAAGATATCTGTAATGGTCGGACTTTTATTCTCGACTATTCGCGAGAGCGGAAGTTTACGTAGCGTTAAACAACAAATTATAGATATGGCGATGAATGGCAGTGGGGGCACGAGTGGTAAATCCATTGATCACTCCATCAAAGGAGACGGAACCGCTGGCATTAATTGTCACACTACCTGGATCACCCTTTCCCAAGGAGGCGGCAGACAGTGCAGCTCCCTTAGTCAAGGAAAGAACCAGTCGTGACGTTGATGTGCTCCATGCGCTTTCTGGATGAAAAGCTGCAGACATGAGGGCAGTTCTGGGCAGCAGACAAGGTTAATGCCACACTGAACGCCTGGGCGATTATCAACAACCTGCGCCGCAAGCCAGTCCCTGGTATAGAAGTGTTTGGTGCTCGCCTGGCGGGGCGTCCCCTGGATAGAGGCGCTAAATCTATGTACAGTAGGGCGATTGGCAGATTTGGTTCCAGCATCAGGGTGAGGTTAGTCTTCTCAAGACACCAATTTCTGATCTATGTTACACTTTCATGCCTGGTAGGTTCAGGATTTGTTCTAAGGGAAATCTCATAGCGAGCGCCTGAAATATGATTTTGGTTAATTTATATTATATATTAATCATGACATGCGTTAGTTTGAAAAGCTTCTAGGTCTGCAAGTGCTTCTCTAACTTCTTTTTCTTGATATGTAGCATCACTACCATCATTACCTGCTAAGGTTACGGAACCAGCCCAGAGCGCAGGGCAAACGCATCTATAGCGGTTTGCATTTGAGTGCGATACACCGCAAGTCAAGCCCTATATGACATTGTCCTGCTGATGCTGTACTTCATCCGAACGCAAACCGCTATAACTTGCTCTTGACAAAACGAAGACTTTATGAAGCAACGGCAAATAAAGATTTGTCTCAACACATTGCTTGTAAAGCAGCCTGAGTCAAGCCAATTTCCTGATCAATAAGCAAACATTAATGCGATTAGATCTAGACTGATTGAAATTGAAGCATTTTTATTGACAAGATGCGTTTGCCGTGGATCAGGGCCAGGCCATCTAATTCTACCTTGGCGCGTTGGGAAAGATACTGTAAATTCACAAGTTGCTTAACGGCTATACTTGATAAAAGGTGTTCACAAACTAATTGCGATGAAATTAATCTTTAAATAGTAGACTAACGACAAAACCTACAACAGTTAAGGCCAAAAACGATGAAGATTTCGCTTGATATTTCTCAAGATTTAGAACAACGGCTGCAAGCCAACTTAGGCGATTTGTCTCAATGGACACTAGAAGCAATTGCGGTTGAAGCTGATCGGGCTCAAATCATTTCTGCGGCTGAAGTCCAAAGCATGCTCAAACTACCTTCTCACTTGGAGACAGACGCCTTTCTCAAACAGTATGGGGCTTACCTGCACTATACCGAAATCGATTTAGAACAAGATATTGAAGCACTTGACAAGGCACTAAAGAGCCGTGAAAGTTGTCTGTGATACTTCTCCTATCTGCTATCTACTCCTAATTGAGCAAATAGATATTTTGCCACAGCTATTCAGCCAAGTAATTGTTCCTCAAGCTGTCCGTGATCAACTCTTGGCATCCAATTCGTCCCTTATCCTCTCCTGGGACTGCAAAAAAAATTGGGCAGGGGAGAGCGCGAAGCCATTTCCCTAGCACTGACGCTAGGTGGAATGTTGATTGTATTAGACGATTTTGAGGCTAGGCAGGCAGCACTCTCCCTTAAATTGACGCTCACTGGATTGCTAGGAGTTTTATATCGAGCAGCGACACAAGAATTGCTCGATTTCCCCAGTACCATTAAACGCCTGCAACAAACCACTTTTCGAGCATCTCCTATTTTGCTGCAAAGTTTTCTAGCAAAGTATCGCAATCTACAAGAGTTGACCTGATTTTAGCCAAAGCCAGCGCCTGATCAAAGTCCTGGTTGGCGATCGCCGAGTCATCCATTGCCACCAGAAAATTCTGAAACATATATACTTCCTTCCCTTACCAGTGATTGACTGCTCGCTGGTAGGGGTAGTGTTACGGTCGCTGTCACCAAGTGCTAAGTCTAGGGATGACTGACTTCCGAGAGATAACCCCTATTAGGTAGAGTTCGCACTTTTAATCTCTCTCGGATGATATAGCGTTTCCTAGTCTGCTGAGGTACAGTAACAGCAATGTGTAAACCAACTTCGGATATTATCTAGAGACACCTTACCAAAAGCCTCTTCAATCGCTTTAGCTAAGTCAGGATAATTTCTGG
>JAABUQ010002605.1_pt1 | contig 35243 bp, 25 predicted proteins | sample 5560001 | NCBI WGS metagenome assembly JAABUQ01 (sample SAMN10711888, study PRJNA513371) | rock metagenome | isolation source: Antarctica rocks | place: Antarctica: Victoria Land, Finger Mt nord | collected 2015-12-18
AGAGGAGGGTGGGGGCGGGTGGGGCTGAGATGGTGGGACTGCGTTAGCTGGGTGTGGTTGTTGAAGGGGAAAGGGTGTACTGGGTTTCTTCGAGAGGATCGAGCGGGCGGGTGAGGGGAGATGGTGGAGGGGTGTTGGGAGGAGGATGCTAGGCCGGTGTTGGGAGGAGACGGATGTCAGAGGGGGTGGGGTTTGGTTGAAGAATCCCAGGGGGCCGGAGGGTTGGGAAGAGGATGCCAGGTGATGGCGTTGCGAGGACGATGCCAGGCGGGGGCATTGGGACGATGGCAGGGGGAAGGGCGTGCTGGATCTCCTGGTTGAAGATGGTGGGGGGGGAGAGGTTGGGACGAGGATACCAGGGTGCAGCGTTAGGAGGAAGGATCGCAGAAGGGGGGGACGTTGGGAAGATGATTCTAGGGGGGAAGGGCGTGCTGGTTTTCCTCGTTGAAGGTGCTGGGAAGGGGATGCCCGAGGGACTATTGAGAGGAGGATCCAAGGATGGGGTGTCTCATTTGGACTATCTTCAGAGGAGGCGACGTGGGATGGGATGGGATGGTTATGAGTATGGCACGATGGGTACGGTACGACTTTCCTTAGCGGTTGCATCTGTTGAATCCGTCCAATCTATTGAATCTATTGCTCCTTTGTACTATCCTTGGATCTCTCTCTCCCTCCCTCACCCCCTCTCTCCCTCTCATACACACCTTTTCGAAAACTCCATCCGATAAACCCACACCCCCCCAAACCTCCCTTTCAACCCCTCCTCCATTCACACCACGCCTCCATTCCCACCACGATATAAACGACAGCACCAGTGATCAAACCCGGTAAACAGTAACAGGCTCTTCATATCAGCCTATCAACCTATCAACCTATCTACCAACCCTACCCCAAATCTAAAACCCCAAATCCCCCGGCCAAATGCTAACAAGAGAAACGCCGGATGCGATGACCTGCCCTACATCCACCTCCGAACATTCACGCATACCGCACGCTAGGCTGCTGCGGCTGCTGCCACCCGCCATGCCCACCCCACTGCTGCTGCCGCGGGGGCGGGTATCCTCCACCCCCTCCCCAGCCCTGCTGCTGCTGCGGGGGATATGCCTGTCCGCCCGGATATCCACCCTGCCTCCCCCCACTCATCCACGGCCCCCCGCCCCACCCCTGCTGCATCGGCGGCACAGTAGGTTGGGATCTCCTGGGCCGCCTCCTCCTGGGCGCGCGGCAGCGGCGGTAGATGCAGCCGATAATGGAGAGGAGGATCAGGGCGCCGATGCCGGCGCAGAGGCCGACGACTAGGTTTTTGTTGTCGGAGATCCAGGAGCCGATTTCTTTGGCTGTGGAGGAGTTTTTGCATTGGCCCTAGTGGAGTAGGGGGGTTAGTAGAGGTAGTAGAGGGTTGTGGTTGGGGTGGTGAGGTGGGGAAGGTGGGGAGGTGGGGAGAGCAGGGGAGAATGGGGAGGGGAAGGCTTACATTACCGCATGAGCCGCCGCCACCGCAGGTGGTCCCGTCGAGGAAGTTTTGCTGCATACTGTAGCACACGCCAGGACCGAACTCGGGGGACGCGCAGGAGAGAGTGCAATCCTGGCTGTTGCAGGCGTAGGTGTCGTTCTTGGTCGTGTACGACCCCATCAGGGTCTTGCACTGCTGATCACGGGATGTGCATTGGCCGCTCGCACATTGTAAGCTCAACGATGAATTCCCGCAAGCCTGGCCATCGGGAGCGGTTTTGTCGGGTGGACAGGTGGCGTTGGTGCCGGAACATGTTTCTGCGGGATCGCAAACGTTAGTACTGGGCCTACAGACCTGGCCGGATGTGGCGAAATGGCAGCCTTTGCAGCAGTCTTCATTGGAGTCGTCGCAGACGGCATTATTCTTGAATTTGCAGGTCGCAGCGTCGCAGCAATTGTTCGTGCCGCAGTTCGCGGCGCCTCCGCAGTCGCAGTCTTCGCCTTCTTCGACGATGCCGTTGCCGCATTGGTGGCCTGTGATTGTAGTCACGCCTTTGTTATCAGAGAGGCAGGTGCCTTTGACGCTGTTGCGGCCTAGGGCGGAGCAGATGTTGCCGATCGAGCAGAGACTGAAGTCGGTGATACCTTCGCTGGTGGATGGGTTCATGATGTATTTTGATCCAGCATCACACGTCGTGGTGCTTAACGGGCAGCACTGCTGTGAGTTCACCGAGTTGCTTTGAGCACAGACGGATGCATCGCAATCATGGACAGCGCCAAAGGTGTGGCCAGTCTCGTGGGCAATAACTTGCCATTCGGTGGAAGTCTTCGCGACAACGTTTGCCCCACTGACTTGTTCTCCAGAACTGGCAGTCACCTGGTCCATGCATAACTGCCCGAGCCATGACAGACCAACTTCAGCCCCTGTCCGACAGTTTGTCAAGAGCGTCCAGTAGGCATTGGTATCATTCTGGTTGCCTCGCCATTGGGAAAATTTATTGAGACGGTCGGTAATGGTCGAGTTTCCGTCACACCCCATATTCCATGCCGTTGCGGCGGGGGGAGTTCCTGGACATGAGGCGTCGCTCACAGTCAAGTTTTGGAGCCCGAGTGATATATTGAAGGTCCTCTCGTACACACTCGAGGCCAGGCCGATCTGCTGGATGACGTTGGCATGTGCGCTCTCAGAGGAGTTGAACGTAGAAGTGTAACTGCAATCGGTCGCAACACCAACGAGAGCAACCTTCCGAGTGCCCGGACATCCGGCAGTCTGTCCTATTGTCGACGACAGGTTTACCCCACCAGAATTGCCTCCGCTAGTAGTATCGATTTGGCGTTTTCCAAACAAAGATGCAACAGGCATAGAACCCCAGAACCCAACGTCCCTTCTCAACACCGGATGCGAAGGATGCGCATTGAATTGTAATTGATCCGAACGGCAGGTCCTTGAGAACTCTTCTGATCTCCTCAGCTCTGTATGGACGAGCGAAGGCCTAGAGGCAATGTCCGAGTCTCGGAACAAGACCATGTACTCGTCATCGTGGGGTTCCGCAGCTGGATCAAGCTCATGCTTGGTCCACATGTAATTTGACCGTAGCTGGACATGATGATTGTCTCTCGCAACCACGAAAGCACCCTCAAATAGGGGATGTATGCCATCTCTTTTGATCATTATTCTGGCCCATCCCACATTCGTCCATATTCCATTAGATCCTTGCAGCCATGCCTCTCCTTTATAAACTTTGTGCGCCTGCCGATCTATCGGCTCCGTTCGCGCAATCAGTCCATCGGGCCCAAGATACTGTATTGATGCACCGTCTGCGATGACATCGTCGTTTGGTTCGAGAGTGAGTTTTATCCGCTGCTTATTCTGACGATGGAGATTAAATGTTAAGTCGAAGTGTGACTGGTAGTGAACCCGGTGTGAAGGGGTTCCGATGGTTGCGTTTTCAATAATAGATACGTAGTTTAGAGGTTCTCGGCTTGTGGAGTGTGCTGGAAGGGGGTCAGCAAGGCGGGATGTAGGGAGGACGACGTTCCAACATACCATTAACACTCGTAAAAGACAGAAAGAGAGCGCTGATAGCCGTCCCTATCCGCCATGGCACTTTCATAATCGTATCGAGCAAAGAGAGGGAATACAGTCAAGGACTGCAGAGTTGCTGAATGATCAGCAAGGCCGAGAGGGTTGTCCAGTGGTTGTTGCCACCCGTTCTAAGCAGTCCAGTAACGGTAACAACGTAGCTTGAGTTGGATGAAGAAGGACGGATACAGATGAAGATGCAGGATTAGAATTCCTCGTTGTCAGCGATCTTGGAAGAGCATCAGCCACGATGAGGAGACACTAGGGGCTGGACATGGCCTCGTATCCGGACTGTTGTGTTATACGGGAAGCCCAGACAGAGGCTGGATCTTGCCACAGCCAACAAAGGAGGCCGGAGAGCGCATGGGCATGTACGGAGTAAGGAGTACCAGCACTGACGTTTCACGCTCGCGACAAGAATTGACGGGATTTAGAGATAGACGGCCGCTGGAGGTTGCAGGTTGGGTGTGTGAGAGGAAGGCCTGGGAGAGGGGAAGTGATTGGCTTGGCTTGTCTTGGCTTGTCTTGGCTTGTCTTCCACTTGTCTCTTCCTTCCTGTTGGCATCCTACTGTATGACTGTATCGGTAACTAGGCGCTGCAGTTGTTTGTTTCCGAGGTTCCCTGACTTTCCCCATTCAGGGTCCCTGTTTTTCTTTTTCTTGGCTTGCGCTCAGCCCCCTGTCCCGGGTGGCCGAGGCGCCCTAAAACGTCGTCTTCTATTCTGGGCACATATTTCATGGCAATAACTATGAATGGATAAAATCCATCATTCCTTCTACGTCACGGAATACAATCAATGTCTTTCGTTGATCTTCGTTGAAGACTCCGTTGGGTTCAAGGGATCAGGATGTACTGGGAATTCTTCTCAGCTGACTATGGAGACCACTACTGTACAGCGTAAAGCAGACGCTCAATCATCGCAATATCATTGCACCATCACAACTGCCACAGGAAAAATTGGCGACCGCTGCTCACTTCTTACGCGACGCCTGCACGATCTCGACGATCTTGTCCACAACGCTGGGATCCGAAAGCTGCTCGCCCTATTAGCTACCCATCCTACGCCCGAGGAGATGCCTTTGCTTACCGTAGATGTATCACCCAATGAATCTTCCTCCCTGGCAAGGATCTTGCGCAGCACACGTCGCATGATCTTGCCAGACCTAGTCTTGGGGAGATCGTCGATGATGAAGACGGCTTTCGGGGCTGCAAAGGGACCAATGGATTTGCGGACTTGCATGACCAGATCCTTCCGCACTTGGTCATTCGTTTCGTTGCCTTCTTTGAGAGCGACGAAGGCATTGACCGCCTGCCCTGTGAGCTCATCGTTGATACCCACCACCGCTGCCTCCGCGACTTGGTCTGTACATGTTCAGTAGAGCAATGCAGAGTGAATAGATCATCGCTTACGGTGCTCAATCAATGCCGCCTCGATCTCGGCCGTCGACAGCCTATGTCCAGAGACGTTGACAACGTCGTCGACGCGGCCTCGGATCCAATAGTATCCCTCGTGATCACGACCAGCACCATCACCAGTAAACTGGAGCCTTGTCAGCGTGGCGCTTGTGATGTTTATGACCTTACTCACGTAGTAGCCTTTATATACGTTCAAGTATGTGTCCATATAGCGTTTGTGAGCTCCCCAAATCGTCCTCGCCATGCTCGGCCATGGCTTCTTGATAGCAAGCACGCCTTCCACATCATTTCCGTAAATTTCTTCTCCAGACACTGGGTCGATGATAGCAGGTTCGATACCGAAGAATGGCAGTGAAGCGCTTCCAGGCTTAGTTGGTGTGACACCACCGAGTGGGGTGATGACATGGGAGCCTGTCTCGGTTTGCCAGTATGTCTGCTGAAAGTCAGCCTATCCGAGCAGCTGTCGGCTCTGCGCATCACTCACATCAACAATATGAGCCTCCCCCTTTCCAACGATCTCGTGATACCATTTCCACACCTCAGCGGCAATTGGCTCGCCCACTGAGCCCAAGACTCGGAGATGCTTCATCGGATGCTTTGCATGTGCATCGCCCGCACGTTTCAATAGTCTCAGTGCTGTGGGCGCAACGTAGAATTGCGAGACTTTGTGTCGGTCACAAACGTCCCAGTATCTGGAGAAGTCGGGATATGCCGGCGTGCCTTCGAAGACGACTGTTGCAACCCCAAGCAATAGAGGTGCGTATACTACGTAGGTGTGTCCCGTGATCCAGCCCACATCGCCTCCGCAGAAGAATGTGTCGTTGTCGTGGATGTCGAATACGTACTTCCCGGTAGCCGCTGCACCAAGGAGATAGCCACCGGTGGTATGCATGACGCCTTTCGGCTTGCCGGTTGAGCCTGAAGTATACAAGAGGAATAATGGATCTTCGGAACTCATTGACTCAGGGGCAATATAATTGGGATACTTTTCGGTCTCCTCATGCCACCAGAAGTCCCGACCCTTTGTCCAATTCTTAGACATGTCGGCTCCAGTTCGCTTGAACACGAGGCAGTGGGTCACATCCGGGCATTGCTTCAGCGCATCGTCGACAATCTTCTTCGTACCGATCACCTTGCCGCCTCGTTTGCCTTCGTCGCTGGTGATAACCACCTTCGAGTTGGCGTCGATAACACGATCGCGAAGAGAATCTGAGGAGAAGCCAGCAAAGACCACTGAATGAACAGCACCAATCCTGGTGCAGGCGAGGAACGCAACGACAGCTTCGGGCACCATCGGCAGGTAGATCGCAACGGTGTCGCCCTTTTTGACGCCCATTTGCTTCAAGGCCCAAGCGAGTTGGGAGACTTCTCTTAGAAGCTCTCCGTACGATATATTTCGTCCCTCGCCTTTCTCATCGGCTTCGTAGATGATGGCAGTCTTGTTCGGGTGCTTGAAAGCATGGCGATCCACGCAGTTGAAGGATGCATTGAGCCGTCCTTCGAGGAACCAAGCGTTGTCGCCATGCTTGAAGGATCCAGAATGCACAGTCTGGAAGTCCTTTTCCCAGGTCAAGAGGTCCCGTGCCATTTTGCCCCAGAATCTTTTAGGGTCTTCAATGGATTCTTTGTACAGCTTTTGGTATTCATCGACGGACCCGAGGTGAGGCTTTGATGGATGCTTGCTGGGTAGGGTCAGCGATTGCTATTCGAGGGAGGTTGTAAAGGACTCACTCAAACATTGCCTTTGGGACATTGTAGGTGTCTGTATTGGTTAATGACTGGTGAGCAGTCTAATTGGGCAGCGTAGGTTCAAGTGGCTCACCTATGTTATGTGCCTCCACCACCTTCATGGTGGGAGGCTGGACGTCGCCTTCACTCATAGTGGCTGTGAGAGTGTTGTTCTGAGCGGAAAGGTGCCTTGTGGAACGTGGGTTCTCTTGAAAGTAGGGCGGAAGGGAACCAGCAGAGGTTATAAAATGTGGGAGAGATTAGAAACGTCAATTGCTTAGATATCTCGTGACCAGCTAGAAGGCTAAGCCTACTGTGATCATGAATGCTAGACGGTAGGGACAATGGAGATGGTGGGCTGGAGCTCAGGATCTGGACCTTGACGCCAGGAGATGTGGGGTAAAAAACGCGGGGCGGGCCAAAGGAGTGGAGTGACCCACCCGCGGGGAAACGCTCCGAAATCTTCCTCTCCAGTCCTCACCCTTCACTCCTCAAGTCATACGGACCAGTCACCTACTGGTCATTGGAATTAGGCTTTGCGAGAAGCAATTGCCTACCATGAATAGCATTTTCGAGATGATTTGCGTAAGGTACACACCAATTCGCGGAACACCTTATGATTCTTTTCCCATCCAGATTTGGAGGGACGCCAACCACCACACCTCTCATGTCGCTTGCCATTTCCAGCTATTCCAATTGTGCCGTCAAGCGGAGCTTGACGGCGCGGTCAATTTGTAGACCGGCATGACGAATCTTCCCGGACTCTCTCGTTCTATCTCTTTTTCGCCCTTCATGAATCGGAAGGCTTATACACGAGTCTGTTGACATGCATATCTGCACGGCGCAATGCACATAAGATCTCACCCCGTGCTCACTTCCCTCAGCAGCCCCGAGACAGTAGTGATCCGATATCCCCTGCGTCGAATCTCCGGGAGCACTTTTCGTAGCATGGGAGCCGTCCAGCTCCTCCTATCATGGCAGATTATGATCCCTCCCGGCCGTAACATGCTCAGTACATGGCGTGCATTGAGACGCCAGAAGGGGATTTGCGGATCATGTGGATAAATGCTACCCAGAACCAGTCGGTAGTCCATCCCGCTCAATATCTTGCGCATGCTCTCGCTGAAGAAGCCTGAGCCCGGTCGGAAGTATTTGGGAGAAGGCTCTGCATCAAGAGCAGCATATGCGTTGTGCAGCATATCTTCCACCAATTGGACCTCTTCGACCAGGGTAGCTTCCTTGAGAGATCTCGAGGGCTCATCGTGCATGGCATGATTGGCCAACTCATTCCCATTGCGTATCAAATCTTGCAGTGTACTCTCTCGCCCTTGCACTTGTGCTCCGATGATGAAAAAGGTGGCGGTTGCATCGTTGGATCTGAGGATCTCGATCAGTTCGCTGGTGTACTCGGATGGCCCATCGTCGATGGTGAGGGCGACGACCTTCGAAGGTGTCGAGACGTGCCAGAGGACGTTGGGCCATCGGTATTGGAAATAACGTATCAGGAAAGTGGGCGGTTTATAGATGGAGTAGAAGGGTGCGATGAAGACGATGAGGACACTCAAAGCGATCAGCAGGGTCAGCATCCTTGACCGGCGAGCTCTTCGGCGTAGTCTGGAGGGCCATCGTAAGAGGTAGGAGATATGGTATATGGAAGCATCACTACTCCGTCCGGATGCATTGATTAATGTCTGATGAGGTGAGCTCCCGAAAATACATGGCGATTGTGATTGGCCCATATCCGACGGCATTGGATATGCGCTCAATTCGATGCGATTTGTTTTCCTTGACACGAGAGCAGATGACCGGCCAATTTAGTCAATTAGTACTTCGTACTTTCTATAAGTAGTTGATGAGGATCGGAGTACTACAACTGCAAATCCAGACCGCGACAAACAAAGCCAGCTTCGTCTCTTTCATTCTGCACCCTCCCATACTTGCCATCTCTTCCTATTCTATACAATATCATTCCTGTAATGTTTTCTCTGCTATTGCATATGCCACAGCTCTTATACATGATCGTACATCGTCTGCGTGTCAAAGTCCATCAAGTACAGGAATGCGGCCTTCTATCTACGCATCATTTCATCATCTATGACGTTAAGACGACCAGACTTCGCTGATCCAGTCCGCTCCAAAAGCTCTAGAACCTCCATTCGCTATGCTGAAGTCGAGATCGACGCCGGTGCGCCGTGTTGTGATGATGAGGTCTTGCATAATTCCGGTAGACTGAGAATGTGTTGACCTGGGGTTATTTAGAAGAAGTGTAGAAGCTGTGTACAACTTTTGGTTGTCCAAAGACATTACATTATACCAGGATCCCGCAAAGACAGCATCTGTCCATTTTAGCACAGTGAAACATCCGGAACTCAATTCTTGCTCCACTCTTTTTTGTTTTCGGATTGCAAAATGTATCTGGATGAAATAGCGCTTGCATTTCGGCTTGCTGTTACTGGCCTATTGTGAACAGGTCATAGCTTCGCCATAGTGAATCGACGATTGGTCAGACAGTACTATTCGCGGTAGTCCGATTGCGGTCAGAAGAGGTCTCTTCCCCTTGTCTGGATAGGGAGCTTCGATAATCAGAAAGCCAACGCCGCAACTCGATCCACTTTTCACGGATATGCTGGGGGGGGCTGGTGTCGACTTGCCCGCCAAAGAACCAATAGAGAAAATTGCTCTCAGAGAGACACTGCAAGAGTAGTAAGGGGTTAGGGTTACATCCTCTGCAATTCAGATCGAAAGCCGCTTACCTCGAACGATATGCTTCTCCTAGTCCCAAACCGTCTAGCCCTCTTATCGCGCTCTATATCGAAGCATTCTTTTTTACTGACAACGCAATTGATGCCTGCAAGCCGTAAGAGACTGAAGGAGAGTCCATGTCGATTCGCCGAGTATCCTTGGAGATCAGTACGGCGGCCCTGAAGAAGAGGATGTAGTAGAGTACCGCTGCAATCAAGAGTACTAATACAATGGTAGGTATTACCCAACCTGGGATCGTCCCGCTATAAGGCGGGATAGGGTAAATAACGACGATAAAGAGGTTGAATAGCGCAAAGAGGATAGCGACGATGACGACCAGTCCTCTCTTGATTCCATCAGCGTCCCAAATCCATGCTAAGCAAGCCCGCGGTCGACCTGGAGCTTTGGCGCGACCACGGAGGCGTATCAAGCCGAGTATTATAGGCACTGAGAACTGGATCAGTACAGAGGCAGTACCCTGGAGCACAAGATCCACCACCTACCGACGATAAGAATATGGGTATATGTTTGCAGCACGCCAGGAAACGTCACCATCTCGACAACATCCTCCACCGTAGCAGCCACTGCTGTCATCACCATTACGGTAGTCGTCCAATGCAATATAAGCCCTCCTTTGGGGGTTTTGTACAAGTCGAGGCCTCGACAGCCATGTTCTGGACAGTCGCTGTATTCTGTGCAGTCCGCCTTCCACAAGCGTGAATACGGGAATATATTTGCAGCTCCAATTGCTTGCTTCACTGGACCGTTTGGATCAGCTATAGTGGCCGACAAAGGGCAGGTTGGTGCGTCAGTCTTTACCGCGGGAATAAGTGTAAATTATCGATGTGAGACAACCAAGCGCAGATATTGCGATGGCAACACCCCATGCCTCTCGCGCGGCAGTAGAATCTCCGAAATACTCATGCGTCGATTAGCATGTCCACCACAAGCGCTTCCTTTCAGACTTACCAGAGGCGCAAAATTCGTGGATACATCGGTTCTCGGCAGTCGGCCTCGGTAGTCGACGGTACATAGCTGTTTTGGATCTTAGTGTACCGGATGTGGCAAGGTTTGCGTTGGACTCACGTAGACGGCGTTGATAGAGATGAAGAGCGCTCCCACGACAATCACCGCCCAGAGAAACCCTTGCCACATAGTACGATGGTAATTGCTGTCAGGGTCTTCACGTATCTCTCCTGCAACCTAAAGGCATTACTCGATCAGTCCTTGAGGAGGCGTGAGGATGCAAGGCGCTTACAAAAGCCGCGTTCTCCCAGCCCTGGTAGCTGAATAAGACTAGTGCAAGTGCATGGGCATAAGTGGAGACATCGGAAGCATTGCGTACGGACAGAGGACATCCTATCTTAGCCCCTCTAGCAGCCATGATCGAGCCTGCGATCAGCAGTACCAGAAGTGTTCCCAGTTTCGCCAGGCACAACAACCTGTTTGCTACTCTCCCCGCACGAGCGGAGAAATAATGCAAGAAACATACCGCGGAAAGTACCACGACGGCGACGAACCAGATCAAGAGCCGACTTGGATCTTGGTTGCGAGGTTCGACAACAAGAAGTGTTTGGCGTCCGACTTGTAAATTATTCGTTGCGCTGTTGAATACCCACACGAAAAGGACGGCGAACGTGATGTACGCACAAAGGCCATTACCCATCTCAACAAGTATTTTTTGTAGCCAACCAGGTTTTGCCTGGTCTCGTTCTATGTAGGCCGTGGCTTCGTCGACCTATAGATAACGTGCGTTAGACGAGATTGCAACCGACCGACGATAATTGGTCCACTCACGTAGACAAGTTCTCCAGTGGAGTATGGGAGGACTTCAGCATAGCTGAGATAGAGCAGCATACTAAGCACATCAGTTCGACCGTCGAGGCATCCAAATAGGTTGGTTCCAGGTACCTGAGGAGAGTATGCACGAATCCGACGGCCCAGAGCCCGAGGGCTACTCTCCAGTCTCCCGTCAAAACAAGCACCAGAGGTGGCGATGTGAAGATCCCCGTGCCCACCATCTTGTTGAAGATCAAACAAAACACATCGAGAGTTTCCAGAGGCGCGGCCTCGAGCCACAGATTCGACGGCCGCTCATTGTGCGCGGTGGCAATCTGGTCAGCGTTGTCGAAGAAGCTTCCAGCGGAGTCCTTCTGCTGATGACTGTGAAATGATCGCTGATGCGAAAGCCGGATTTGCTCAGATGAGCCCGTTTTCGAGTTTCGTCCTCCCTTGATGTCAGACAGGATTTTGGTTGCATTCCACCATTTGGCTCCAGCATTATTATTTCTAGGCTTTATTAGGCCCTGTTATTTGTTACGTAGCTAACAAGCTACCTAATTGATTATTATTTTATCTTGTTCTATTTTATTTTATTTACTTAAGGCCTTATTGTATATATTAGGGAGTTATATTCTATTATTTAATAAAGCAAACGATTTTGCCCTAATTTGCTTTCCCTTTAATAATACTTGATATATCCGATAGTTATAAGCTTAATTAACTTTTAATATTAAATTTAAATATTCTAATTAATTAATTTTATCTTTTATTATATTATTAAACTTATTTAAATTTAGTTAATTTAAATTGCTTTTAAAATACCGTTGTCATTCCCTAATTAATTAGTTATTTTTTATTAATATAATTCTTTATATTATTATAATAACTAGCTTGATCTTTATCGGTATTAATAATTAATATTTATAATATTTTTTTATTAAAAATAAAATATAATAAATAAAAATTTAATTTTATATTAATTTAAATTTATAATAAGAAATAAATAATATTTTATTATTACGATTTATTATTAATTAAATTATTAAATTAAATAATAATTTATAATATAATATTTTCAATATAAATATTATCTTATTATATTTAAATAATAATTATAATCTTAATAAAAAAGTTTATTATTAATAAGAAAAAGTTATAGAAGATTTTATATTAATTATTTAATTAATAATTTTAATTAATTATTTTTAATATATTAATAATTGCTTTATTCCCTATCAAACCCTTAAAAACCTTAAAGGATATTTTTGTTTTATCTTTAAATTATAATATTACTTTATAAACTAACTTTATAAAAAGTAATATAAAGGAAAGCTAAAAGGTTAAAATTTAAATTTATAATTAAATAAATAGCAAATTTTTTATAAAGAAGTTATCAAGATTAAATATTTAAACTTCTTTATTATTATAATAAAAATAAACTTTATTAAGAATATATATAATATAAATAAAAACTAATTAATAATTATTAAACAAAACTTTATAAATATTATTAATAATAAAAATTTATTTTTATTATTTGAAACCTTTTTCCAAAAGCTTAAATAATCTTATTAAATAAACGATAAAATATTATTTATATTATTTAAAATATTTTTATTTATTATTTTATAAAAGAAGCCTTTATAAAATTATTTTAAAGGAATATAATAAAGCTAAGATCGTAAATATAATAAATTATTAAAATATCTTATTAAAGAAGGCCAAAATTATTTCTTTAATTAATATTTATACTTTAATTTAGCTTATCGTTTAGCAAATTAAATAATAAATACGATATATACCAAAAAAGTAGAAATACTTTTAACGGATAAGACTTTTAGAAAAAAAATAAAAAAATATATTTTTATTTAAATAATATATAATAATAAAATTATAAAATAAACTTATATATTTATTTTATTAGAGTTTTCGATTAATTAAATATTATTAGCAAAATCTTACTTATTTACGATAATATATATAAAATAGCAAAAATATAAAGATATTTTATTAAAAATATAAAATCTTATTATTTTAAAGTTTCGATTAATTAGAAGTTAATATTTTATTTTCTAATTATATTTTTTAACTTTAATAATAAAATTTTTATAAATATTTAAATTTTAGATTCAAGATTCAATATTTATTTATATAATAATCCTTATCGCTTTTATTATTAGCGAAATATATTAATAAATAATTTCGTTATTTCAGGGAAAACTTTATATAAAATTGAAGCTTTTAAAATAATAAAAATCGAAATTATAATATTAATTAAAAATTATAATATTATAATTCTCCAAGATATAGTTTTAATTCTTAACTTTATAATTAATTTAATATCCTTTAATAAAGCTAATAAAATAAATATTTATTAAAATATAATATAAAATACCCTTTATATAATTAAAAATAATTATAAAAATAATTTTTATTAATTTTATTATTTTTAAAATTATATTATTTTAGAATATATTTCTCTAGAGCTAAAAATATTTTGATTTATTAATTTAAATATTATATTAGCGATATTAATATTAATATTAATAAAATATTATATATTTTAGACCCTTTATAAGCCAATTAAAGTTAGCTTATTTTATTAATATTTAATTATAAGTTATTTTAATATTTAAGCTATTTCTAACCTTTTTAAATATATTTATAAAGCCCTATTTTCTGCTATAATAAATAATAGCTAATTTAATAAATATAAAATATATTATATTTTTAAAATTAAAAAGCAAATATTTTAATATTTTAATATAAAATATTTATTAATTAAGCCTTTAAAATATATATATTACGATCTTATTCCTTAGAATAAGGACTATAATAATAATATTTAAATAAGCTATTTAATCTGCTTATATATTAAATATAATTAGTTCTAAATTTACCGTATTAAAGGCTAAACTATTAAAATTTATATATATATATTTAATTTAATTAATAAATATTATAATTATTTAATTAAATTTATTTATATAAATAATAATAAGGTATTTAATAATAATTTTAAAAGCTTTATATTAAAATACGGTATTATTCGGGAAGTTATAATTTTATATATTTTAAAAGGGTAATTATTATAAAGATTAAATATATAAAAATTATTTTAAAACTCTTTATATATTTTTAGCCTAAAGTATATATAATAATAATATATTTATTTAATTATACCCTAATTAAAATATTATAAAATGAAATATCTTTTAAGTCTTTCTACAATTATAAACTATTATTAGTTTATATTTATATTTTTAATTATAAAGCTTATTTATTAAATTATTATATTACCAAGCTTTAAAAGCTCTAGGAGTATATATATATAAGCTATTTAATTAATTATAATTTACGAAATATCTTTAGGATTTGGGTTTCTAATAAGAAAACGGTTATATATATTAAGAATATTATATTCGATAAAGCTATTTATTATAATTTATTAAAATTAAATTTAAGCTTATTTCTAAATAAATAAGAATATTAAAAAATAGTTTATATATTATTAAATATAATAATAAAACTTCTAGCTAATAATCAAATAAATAATAAAATAATAAAATTAATATATATTTTCGAAATTTATAAAAACAAATTATTTAATTAATTAATATTATCTTATATATTAATAATTTTATTATTATTATTAAACAATTTTAATATTTTTATCTTTCTTATTTTACCTCCGAGTAATATTTTAATAAATATATTTATAATAATAATATTTAATACTTCAACAAATAAAGAGGGGGAATTATTAGAAAAAGTAAAAAATTTAAATTATATAAATAACGAATATATATATTAATTAATATAATAATTAATAATATGATTTAAATTAGAATAATTTTATAAGTTTATAACAACTTTGATATTATAAAGTATTAAAATTATAACTAATTTTAATAAAAATAATATTTTATTAATAAAAATATATTATATAAGAAATTGTTATAAAATTTATATTATAGCCTTAAGCAAACTCTATAAAGATTCCGGATTTTATATAATATTTACCTTTGATTTTATTAAGCTTAAAAGGCTTTATTATAATAATTTATTATTTAAATTAAAAATTTAAAAAAGCTTATTTAAATATCCTGAATTTAAAGCTTTCTAAAAAGTTATATATATTAAATACGATTATTTTATGAACCGAGGAATATTTTAATTAGTCTTAAAGCTTTTACTAATAAATATCTTTTTATTATTCTAACTCTTTAAATACAAATTCGATAATAATAACTTTCTTATTAAATATAAAACTCGATTATATATTCGAAATAATCTTTAAAAAATAGTTTAAAATATTATAATAGTTATTTTTATAATAAAGGTTTTTCGAATATATATAATTATAATAATTTATTTTGACTTAGAATCTTGTTAATATAATATTATAAATACTTTTATTAATAGTAATATTAACAAAATTATATATATTATATTTCCTAAAAATTTATTATTTTTTGTTTTTCTAAGTCTTATATAATTTAAAATAATTGCTATTATTTTAATTTTATAACCTATTAGCGATATTATAAAGATTAGGACTGAAACTAGTCTTTAATATAAAAAAGTTTTTTATAAATAAATAACTTATTTTATTCTTTTATATAAATAATATTATTATCTTATATATTATATAATATTTATATTTATATAATAATTTTAAAGCTGCTTTGCTTAAGGAATATAAACTCTATATAATAAGGGAACTTTTATAATTTTTAAATATTTATATTATTAAAAATTATATTATTAAATAAATATAATTAAACTAAAATTCGTATATTAATAAAATTATTATTAAATTTAGAATTAAATTATCTTTAACCTTAAAAATATTATTATTTTAAAAAGAAATATTATTATATAATAAGTAAATTATTTTAAAACAAATCTATTATTATTAACAACTTATTAACTTTATTTTATTTATAACTATTATTGTTAGATTTAATATCGCTTTTATTAGTTTATATTTAACCTAATTTCTTTAAAACTTATTTCTAAAATACTTCGCTTTAGCTAATTATATAATAACTTATTTGCTATTTATTAAAATACTTATTATTAAATATAATAATTTATTAAAAAATAATATTTTTATATTTATATTCGATATTACATTTATAAATAACTTTATTATTAAGAAAAGTTTATTTAATTACCTTTTCTAGTTTTATAGAAACCCTATCGATTAGAAAGTATTAAAATAAATTATTATTATTATATTAAATATTAAAGTTAAATTGCTTATTCTCTTAAAAATAATTAAATAAATTATTTAATAAAATAGATTTTTCAAAATTATTTAATTTGCCTTAGAGGAAAATATTATTATTATTTATAATAATATTTAAATATTAAACTTTATTAATTATTTTTTATTAAAATTTTTTATATATTAATATTAGCTTTATTAGGAAATTTAAAAAAGTTATATTTTTATTAAATAAGTTCTAATTATTAAAATATTAATAAATAATCTTATTAAGCCTTTTTTATATTAGAAATATTAGGAATTTATATAAATATTATAATTTATAAATTAAAAGAGTTATATAATTTCAAAAATAACTTAAAGGGATATATTAAATAGGATTTTAATTATATTCTATTATTTAATTTTAATATTATTATTTTTAAATTTTATTAAATTTTATTATTTGTTATATAACTAACAAGCTACCTAATTAATTATTATTTTATCTTATTTTATTCTATTTTATCTATTTAGGACCTTATCGTATATATTAAGGAGCTATGCTCTATTATTTAGTAAAGCAGACGATTTTGCCCCAATTTGCTTTCCCCTTGGTGGTACTTGGTACATCCGACACTTGATTTGGGAAGACTCTGGCCCCAGAAACTCGGTGTCTTGTGCCATACAGACCACCAGTGAAACAGAACGAAGAGCAGGGTCAGTGTTAGCGAGCGAAGGGTAGTTGGAAAGGTCGAGTTTTGGACCGTTACAGTCTTAAGCGATTTCGAAATATGGCGTCGAATGAGTAATTGGGAATGGACTGGAGCAAATACGTTATAAGGATGGTGCGGCGACTAGGAAGATATAAGAAACGAGAGTAGGTTGATAATGAATGAATGAAAAGCTAATGAGTAGAACCAATACAAACAGAATCAAAGCAAAGGAAAGTCAGAAGCATCGGATTCCATATTCCAACCGGTCGTGTGTCTCCGGATACTATGATCTCGCAAAGGGCTAATCTCTCCGAAGGCGTATGCACGTCAGCTAAAGTAATCGTTCACTTTCTCTTGCATCACGTAACCACTCTACCGCTATCTCATTGGGCCATTTTCTCCGCCGCGGCCATTGTTAGGTACCTACCTTATGGAACAAATGCGTGGGGCTCATGACTACCTTAACTACCTAGCTGGGCTTGGCAGTAGGCTGTCACCGTATAGGAACGGTTAGGATCTGGTTACGTTAAAAACGTTTGTTCTAGCTCCGACACTGTTTATAAAAAATAAACGTTATTATTAATTTTCGTTAAAAAATTCTAAACGTAACAATTATCTTATTATAAAGAAAAAATTTATCGTAAATAGATTCGAACGTTAAAATGAAATGTTACGTAAATTTTTTTAACGTTAAAATTTTTAACGTAATAATTATATTTTACCGTATTTTTACGGTATTATTACAATCATTTTAAAAAAAAATTCCTTTTTCGGACGTTTTTGTTTATTTACTATCGATTTTAGTATTTCCTTTTTTGGACATTTTTATTTATTTACTGTAAATTTTAGTATTTACTTTTATTACTTCTTTTGTTTATTTGTTTATTTATTATGATTATTTTTTTCGTTCCCGACCTTTCTATTTTCCAGTCAATCTGCGGCTTATAGCTATAAAATTCCAATTTTTTGATTAAATTATAAAGATTTATTATTTATATTAATATATATAATTAGATAAAATATAATACTTTGAAAAAAATAAACGTTTAAGGAATTAAATATTAGAAAAAATTAACGTTTATATTATATCTCCGTTTTAAAACTATAAAAATTAATATATAATAATTAATATATAACGTTAATATTAATAAACGTTAATTTTGAATAACAGTTTTTATACGATTTTTTAAGAAGTAACAGTATTCACACGGTTCCAAGCATACTGCCAAGCCCCCTAAGGTACGACTGATTGGTCGTAGTGACCAATCCGGGAGCTACCTACATAGATGATAGGTGCGCGTCCTGAGAGCGGACCATCATCGGTCACTGCATATCCGGCAACTCTGCTCTGCGACTTGATTGAGGCGGAATTTCTTCATTTGTGCAGAGTACAAACAGTTTTCTTTTTTTGAGTGGCGGAATGCCTGCGGTAAGTAGCGTGATGGGGGGCAGGGGCCCGGCGTATTTTTGTAAGGTTGGGCCCTCCTTAGAGCTAAATTCAATAAAAGATCTACAAAAGGATTATTGTTATCATCCTTCATCAAAGTGGCGAGGAAGCGCAGCGAAGGGGAGGACCTAGACGATATAGCCGAATGGAGATTTTGTTGTCTGCATAATGATCCCCTGGATGATCACTTACTGTTGCCACTGGAAGCTCATGTAAGACATAGGCTCATGTAAGAAATAGGCTCATGCAACGCCATTGAAGCACGTGCCTCTCGCATTATTTATTTCCTTTGGGCCATACACCAATACGTCTATGGGCCAGCGGTGCGGCTGTGGTTCACTCCTAGGGAATACCTACGTCGCCATTCCCTCAGATAAGCGGCCAGCACAATCGTAATCACAGACCCTTAATTCCAACTCGCCAGGCCGACCAGGATCATGTTGAGAATAAGATTCTAAAAATGCGCACGCACTCCTAAATCACTTATTCAATTATATAACTCAACAGATCACAAGCAGCTCATAAGAATAATGCATTTTTATGAACTGGGTGAAAGAAGGCAAATTCAGGCGGCCATCGCAGCGTGAGGCAACGATGAGAGCTTGCCTCACTATTGAGCAATGTTGAGTCAACAAAGCGACATTATATATTTCACACGGTGTAGCCACACCGCCGCACTCATGCCCTCACGATTGTAATATCGCTTTCATCGGATTTCCGAAGCATTTGAACTCTCCCGCTAGTGACCCAAGCCATCCTACATTCACAGGATCCGAACTGAACATGGTAGTCGAGACGAAAGTCAAATACCGTGTGACACAAAAGAAGCTGGAAGCGTGGTTAAAGGAGAATGTGGGCAGTGATGGGGCTGGAAAGCGGCTATGGGCATATAGGGTATAATCTCGCTGCACCACAGCGTAATCTCACCTTCAGAGGCTGACCTGCGCCCGTGAGGAAGGCTACGCACAAACAGGGGCAAGACTGGTGGATTGTGTCTACGCCAGAAGCTCTGACAAAGGTAAAATGGTCACCAACGATGGAAATGATCATTGGAACTGACCAGACCCCTGTGTGCAGGACCAAATCGAAGACCTGGAAATGAAAAGCCAGCAAATCCAGGCTGGCTCATCATGGACCTTCGAGGAATGATGGTGGTGGTACTTGTGATGGAAGGATTTTGATGTGCGCCTTTTTTCTATGGTAGACGAGCCGGGTTTCCATGCACAACCCTGGCTGAATGCAGCTAAGGAGACCTCGGCGCTGTTTGTCCATGGGCTGACCTTAAAGTCAGGTCGAGGTACAAAATCAGAATCGTTGTCCAAAACTTTGTGATTTAGTAGAAAATTGTCTAATGTAAGAAAGGAAGACCTGAAATTATTAGTGATAGCCATTTTTGGAGATAAATGAATATGCCTGAAAGTGTCGCACCAGATTGGTGGCCGCTCGCAAATCGGAATGCTTGGGCACGTGACTCTCAACGCTTATTTGCCAGAAAGGACCAGACGACTGTGATAGAAGCTGCTCAAGTGACCACCGATGGTGTGAAAATGCCGTATATTATTCCAAGAACTGTACTTAGAGTGAATAGGAACTCGTTCGGTCCGGATCCGAAACGACCAAAGCCTTGTCGAGTATCTCCAGGTATGATTAGGTGTGCACTTGTTGATTCGGAGACTTATCATTAAAGAGGCAGAGGGAATTGCAACCGGAAATTTGCAACTTTCCTTCAATCCCAAGGGGGCATGTAATGTATACTCCGTCCTTCGCTTGGCAACCCGCAATGGCTGACAAAACCCTTCAGCTGTCTTGTGCCTTTTTATTCCTGGAGTCGATTGGCCGTGTCTGAGGCATCGATGTCACTGCTCTGTCACCATATGCGCATTTCCCCTACCTTTCTACCTTATGTCCGAGCGTTTGGGCGAAAGAGCTTCGCACAGGACGAAGGCTTTAGTGGCTGTAACATAAGCGTTGAGAAAGACAGAGCTGGTTCGGTGAGAGTGATAGGTTCGAGTTCCCGCTATTAAACCGCATTGACCGTAGACTCCATTATCGTTAGGCGAATACAGCTGACTCGAGTAACCAAGAATCGTGTTGCATGCTGAAATACGCCGAGCTCCGTGGGGATACTGAATCGACGGTGAATCCATGGACAATACGTCAAGTCGCAATTTATCAGAAGTTCGATATTGAGATGTTGCAGAGTGATTATATATTCATTCGCTTGTCGACTCTGATGCAGATCGAACTGCAAAATGCTTTGCAAAAGGATATGGAGCAAAGATTGGGGTTCATGACTCGATGGGAAAGCGCGCATCTCATCATCTTAAGAACACTCAACGAAAATTGGCGCCAGTTCATTTGCTACCTGGACGAAGGAATCTCAGATATTGTAAAGTCTTGTTTCGTCTCAGCGGATGTGCTTGCTGACCCATCTAAATGGCGTTTAGTTTGATCAAGTCGTCCTTTCCGATGTCGATCCGGTCGCAAGTCAAGGAAAGAGTTTCGTGGACGGCTCCTTGGCCAACGTGAAACGCCTCCACTACCTCATCGATCAGACTGCTCGAATTTGTCATATGCTTGATCTGAATTCGACAGTGATGAGAACCATGATGGAGGCATCCCGGGAAATTTTCGGTGCTAATGTGGCCTGCCCCTTGCCCATGCAAGGCCGCGACGAATTCGCAAAAGAGGTGGAATGGATTCTCGAGGAACATCAAATCCACCATAAGGCTGCGATGTCGCTGATACGTAGAGCTACCAACATTTCCCAATCTGTAGGTGAATTCCTAATCCCATAGAGAGCCTTGAAGTCACCGAAATTGCTCCTGACACGGCTTTCTGAAAAGTTGCGGGACATAATAGCAATGCGAAACAACGAGTTTATGAAGAGCATGACTGTCTCATCATTGCAAGGGAACGGGCTTGTTCTGGAATTGTCCCACAAGGCTGTCAAGGAAGCCCAGTCAATGAAAGTAATCACAATCCTGGCGTTGGTTTACGCACCAGCGTCATTCGTAGCTGTGAGTCGTCGTTTTGAAGCTCCCCCGGTATGCTCTCCTTCATTGTTGAAGGAGATTCAACTCAAATCTATTTTGACAGGAATTCCTGAACATGGGCTACGTTTCCGCTATACCCGAAGATGGTTTGGTGGTATCAACGACGAAAGGGCTGTGGGTATACACTATTATAGCGATTCCACTGGTGATTGTGACAATGGCAATATATTCGGGATACGAAGCAGTCAACAGAAGGGTTGCTCGACGCGATGAAAGAACTACGCAGCAGAGTCTTTCAAACGCGGTATAGCTACAAGCAATGCCAAACACTAGCATCGTTGAACCAGCAGACAGTTCCCAATCAGAATAGTCAGGAAGCATGCTCATCTACCTCTTCCTTCCGGCATTTCAACCAATGGTGCTGCAAATGTTTGTGTTGCTTAATGGAATTTGCAAAACCTCGTGTTTCTAGAAGATGATGTTAGCGAAAACGGTCTACTGTTCTATGGAAACAGAGATCAGTCTACCGGAGGGTGTTTCGAAATGTAGCTCTACAAAGTAAGTCTCGAGCTTCGCTTCCTGATCAAGGACATCTGGACACAAAGGAAGTGCTGGGACATTGGCGTGGTTGAGAATCTCGCTGGATACCGGCCCTGCCTTGGAAATACTGAACGTCTTGTGCCCTTTCAGGGCCTCTATTTTGATGGTCGTAGATTGGGTGTAATTCACAACCGTTTCTCTGTGCGTGCTAGCCCTTCCGTACGATAATACTGGGCTGTAACGGTGAACTTCCCATTCTTTAGTCCTCTCGTTCTTGATAACAATCAGAGAGCTTACAGGGGATGTTCACGTAGCCCCTGTCCCAGAACACCATTACTCGATAATTCACATTCGCATGGCTGTGACAAGGATCTTCTGCTCGGTGTGGGTTCAATTCTTCAGACTCATTGAGCTAGGCGGTAATGAGCCGGTGTCAATCAGAGTAGTACATCTCTTAGCAGTCCAAAGAGTGAGGCTGATAAGGATCGAGGGGAAGTTCGTACCAATGTCGTATCGCGTGCCCAGATCTGGACTCGAAAGCCTCTCGCTCTCCTTATGTCCATATTCTTCCCTCTCAAGGAAACTGACCGTAAGGGTTGACTAATGGCCCCTTGTAAGCTATGTTTCACAGATGGAGGCACAAAGCACGGACTTTGAACTGTATCTGATGTAATGTTTCAAGAGCGCTAGCTGGAAGCTGTCCAAGTCTATTCTCAAATCAGTTCAAATCGAATCAGCTGCATCAAGAGACAACGCACGGTGCCTTTCCTGGAACGAGTATCGGACCAGGCGTGATTCGTTGTCAAGAATGCCACAACAATAGCGCCCGCCCTCCTCGTGCTCTTCATACCCGTTAGTGGGGAGGAAAGAAGCCTCATTGTGAGACACTGAAACAAACGTCAGCGAAAGATACCAGTATAACACATGATGTCTGTCCAGACTTATTTGTGTAAATATGTCGATTGTTTCTCTTTTGCACCCTCTCACTACCACAGTCTGCGCATTCTTTCCTTTACGAGTAAAGATTTTGAGGCTGCAGTCGTGTGGCTGAGCACCGTTCGCATCTACCCACGCGAAAGCAACGCCTTCCCTTGACGGTTCGTCAATTGACTGCACTCAAGGAAGTGACACACTACTTACATTTTTATGAATGACCTGCTCTTGCTCGGGTTGTACCACTGTACTTGGGTGTATTTCTCCTTCGAATATTCATGGAGGCAGTGTTTTGTCAGCCGAATTCCGATCTCGTCATCGGGCTTTTCTTTGTAGTCATTCTGAAGAGCCTCCAGCCTCTGAACCACCTCTGTGGAAGAAGGTCTTGTCTCTGGCTCGAAGTCAAACATCTCCTTCAGTAACTGAACTATCTCAAGCGCCCACGCATCGTATCCAGGACCTTCTGAGCCCGATTGGATGTGTCCTCCAATTCTATCCAGCGCTTGCTGAACACAGAGCTTCAGCTGGCTTTCACGACCGTAGAAACTCCATCGAGGGAGCTCCGAGTCCAAGTTTTGGTCGAACGACACCAGCTGCTTCTTGCCATTCTCCTCGAACAGGTATATTATGACCTCCAATACAATGCAGGCAAACGACCACACATCATACTTGTTTTTGTACTCATCTGACATGGCGTCGGTAGGGAGGGATAGACTGAGACCCTGGGAGCCGCTGTCCAGAGTCGGAAACAAGGATACTTCTGGGGCCTGGTATCGGGGAGCGCCACCCCTGAAAATTCCATGGCTCTCACTGCTGGGAGAAACTCTCTTTATCAATGACAATCCAAAGTCTGATATCTTGAGGACGCCATCCTCGGTGATTAGTATATCAGCTGGCTTGAGATCAAAGTGAAATCCCACTGCTCTCTCCTCGCTTTTTTTGAAGATGCTGTGCTTCGGGTTGTGGATGACGTTCAATCCCCCAGCAACCCGTACCATTTGAGTCCAAAGCCAATGATTGGGGGTTCTTTGTGTTTCCAGACTGTCTTCTGATGGGCCACCCCATTCGCCGCGTATCAGTTTCTCCAGTGTACCTTCAATGAACGGGAAGACAAAGTTGATGTGCGCTCGCCACTCGTAAAAGCACAATGCTTGGATGATGTTTTGGTGACGTTGTTCAGTGAAGACACGAAGGTTGTCCCGCTCGATCTTCCAATCGATTTGGTTGGTAGTCTCTTTCTTCAGTATCTTACGCGCAAATTTGAACTACAAATGTTAGGTGCTTTCAGAGAAACATAGACCTAATGGATGACAAGACTTACTTTCCCTGCACCCTTGTACCAGTCCATTTCCTTGATTTTTGGGTCTAGATAATCCTCATGAATATCAAACTTGCGGACTTTGCCGGAAGCGCCTTGATCATGGGGCAGATCGTTGAGAAACGGCATTCGGCGCCATTCCCCATATGGCTCCGTTGGGCCTCCCATCTGGATCGTAGGAGGCTGAAACAGCATGACGGCAGAGGTATAGAACCTGCAAAAGTCTTCGACGTCTTCAAGCATAATTTTCGCTTTTGATGTTTTGATATTGTCATCTCTCCTCAGAAATGTCGTCACAGCGTCAAGGTTTTCGTCAGAGACGCGACTGTCGAGCGCAACCCAGCTGAACAGATACGGGTGCCCTATGTATACGAGAATGGCCAACAATATTGTCAATTTGCGTTCCTGAAGTTGATCGACAAGACCCCTCCGTTCAGCCAGATTCCTGGTCACCTTTCCTTCATGGCAAGTGCCGCAGGAGCACTCAATAATCTTGTGTACGTCGGCTGTTCCAAATATGTCCCGAATCTCGCTTTCTGGGAAGAATAGATACGATGATAGCTCTTGTAGTCGATGGATCAATGGGCGGTCTATATCAAGTGCAGGTTGCCCAACCTTCTGTATTCGAGGAAGGTATTCCCAGGAAACACAATCACGATGTGGACTATGCAGGGCACGGTAAGTGTCCATTGTGAATCTGGGAACGTTACAAGGTTCATCGGATTCGATTGATCCGAGTCTATAGTCGGACTGCTGGTGAATGTACAGCGAACACTGTCAAAATAGACCTTGAATTTTCTCCCTCTTCTTGAAAAGATACTCTATTGCAAGGCAACGGGAGAATGATGAGCGCAGAACTGGGAGGCTTTGATGCGTACTCTCGCATTGGGGCTACAACCATCCCCATCCTCCGCGACGAGATGACTGAATGCGACGAAGGCTCATCGTACGGCTGACAGATGCCTGCATTACTGCCATGCGATACTGTGTATGTCAGCTGAAGCCTTGCTTTTTGCTTGGGATTGGCTTGATAATGAACCTACTTACGCCCTGAGCGGCAGTGTCGAGCAATATGCCATCTGCTGGTGATGGCGGAGAACGCTGTCCAACCCTCGCCTCGCTCTACCAGCAACAGTATTTCACCATGTATTTCATTGGGGCTGCGTTTGCCTTGTGAAGCGCGGCCGAGTATGACAGACTTCGCGAGGCACGGTTTGAAGAATATGCTCAGCCTCACCACCGGCCGCGACTGCCTAGAAATACCCACCAGTATCGCCGCCTCTTTTTTGAGTAGGGGCGAAGCTGGTAGTGGCAAACCTGACACACGGATTTCTTCAACATCTACTTCGGCAAACTAGGCTGTGCGTGCCGTGCTGGGACTGGCCAAAGTCCTCTGAGGCCATCCTCCCCGGGTCCGACGTGATTTTGACACATGCCAGCAGTCTGCTTCCTTTAAGCTCAGTCGATCTAGCATAGCTCAAGGGCGAGGTCTGTCTGTGTACAGAGGGCAATACCAAGTAACTTGATTTGCGCTAGTAATATATTAAGAAAACTTAGGGCTAGGGCTTGATAAGGTGGCCTATAGTAAACCTAAATATGCTAAATATTCAGTATTCACCTATATAGAGGACTACCAAAAAGTTTCTCCCCTTCCGCTTCTAGCTGCCAAGCTGAGCAGAGCGCCGCTCTGACCTGAGCCGAGCCTGAGCATCCATGAGCATCTCTGAGCACCGACTGAGTCGGCCTGAGCATGCCCTGAGCGATATAGGCAGTGCAGCGGCGCTAAGATAGAGCTTCTATGTGAAGATGCCCGAGCATTTCTAAAGTCGCATAGCATATATATCTAGTGTCACGTACTAGGCGTACGCAGGCCTATTCCGATAGTGTGTGGCACTATTATGACCATATATGCTAAAAACATAGTGGATCTGAATGTGTGTAAGAAGCATGCTTAATGATATATGCCGGCCGGCAAGAGATCTCAATAATTGTCCGGTCCGGACAGTCCGTGTCAAGGACACAGCCTGATCGGGAGCGATATAATGCTCTATGCGGTAATGTGTTGATTGTTAGACCTAAGGTACTCCATATGGAGGTTGCGAGAAAAGAGCAGACATACGGGAACTAGCCTGAATAGGAAGGTATGCTCAGGTGTACGCCTATATAGCGTATGCACCAGGCTATATATTCATAATTCTATAAGAATCTACCGCTATTTCTAGCTTAAAAAGATAAGTATAGGTTATAAACTTTTAAAATAGTCGCTCTGACGCTTCTTTCTAAATAATATTAATATTAGTGAAATAGTAGCCGCTCTTGGCAACATGCTCCCACCCGCTTATAGCTCTAACTTGTGTCTGTTGAAGGACTAGCCGTTAAAGGAGAGGTATTGACCAGGAGTCGTAATAGATAATATAATAAATAGTTTTTCTTTTTCTAAAAAAATTTGGAGGAGAGGGGGGGAAGTGAAAAAAGAACGTAAAAGGACGTTGACCGGGGCGAGGATCGAACTCGCGATCTATAGATATCACAATGTTGCGTATGAGACTATCGCTCTAATTTAGAACTATGTGAGAAGCGTTCTTACAAATCTTGACCTCGAACTTTAGGACCTTACCTAACCAGCTGAGCCACCCAGTCATATTTACTGAATATCTCAATTATCGATATATAAAAATAGCAGCCGGGATCTACTATTACAGGCCAAGTAATTATGATGGAGGAAATTTGCTTGCAGCATACTAAAAGCCTTCTCGTTTGTCTCAATGGGAAACCCCACCCCTCTCCTCCTGTCTTGAAAATCACGTATTAGCTTTCCCCATGGTAGCTGAACGAGTATTATCAGTACTCTCGAGTCGCGAAATGAATTAATAGGCAAAAGGTAGTATTATTATACTTGAGACTTTGAGAGGTTCTGTCGGAGATTATAGGAAGTGCTTCCAGAGAAAAATCAGGTACTGTTGTAGGATATTGGATATAGTTCAGGGAGTAGCTTTTAGCGGTAACAGGGAGGTTCCAGGGTTAGCTGAAGGTATTTTATATATAGGTTGGTGGATGGTTTTAGGTGCTCTTTGGGGCGCATCGGTCCAATGAATAGGTAAACAATTCAAGTGGAGGTCCGACGTATCAACAATCGTTAGGTATTTGGCTCTCGGAGATACAATTTACCAGCTGCCATTCGGCGTTGCTATACAAGTAGCCTCGCTCCTGCGTATGATTTGCCTGTATCTTGTATCTTCTGCCATAATTCATGCTTATTAACGAACTTTCGTCTCAGCCACTTCTACAGTTCCGTCCTCAAGCTCTAAGTAAGGACTTCGCACGTTCCTCTTCGCCGCCTAGTCATCCCCATGGCGCCATTCTGCAGCTCAAAGCAACTTTCTCCCGTACATCACTAAGTGGAATAAATGAAGTTAAGGGAAAGTAGCCTCACGAGACGATGCTTCGCTGTATAGCCTGAGTACCCCTGAGACGTATTCGATTTCAATCATACTAGGACGAGTACCAAATTTTCTTGCCTCCCTGTCCCTTGAGACATCGCCGTGGCTGCTGCGCCGTCCACTCGCGCTCTCGGCCTTCGAGCACATCCACCAAAGAGTTGAGTTTTGCTGCGTTCTTCTTAACGCCCAGCTTATACCATTGCTCGACCATACCTTGCTTGGTGCTGTATCTCACTTTGATCCCAAGTCGACGCCCAGGATCATCGGCTTGATGACTCGTACAACACCAGTCAGGATGCTCGCATCTAGCCGGAACCAGCTCGCCTTGGAGAAAGATAGTGTCTCCAATAGCTTCAGGGATTCTTATTACAATCAACTGAACTGTGCTGACCTGATCCTTGAAGTGGAAGTCGCTACCACCAAGTAATTTGTTACGGAATTCGGTCCTCATCCACTTTTCGTTACCGATAAACGCATTGGGGCCTGGGATCGATCCGCCAAGGATTTCGAGCTCGGATGAGACTTGAAGCATCCACTCTTCACGTTGCTCCGACATCAGAAGTCGCTCGATCGATCTTTCGTACATGACAGTCTTCTGGACACATAACTGTACCGCTTCGAGCGTCAAGCGAAGGCGAGGTATTTCCTTCAGCACTAAGATCTCTTTCGCTTTTGCTGTAGAGAGACGAAATCGTAGAGGCTGCTGCGACGCTGATCTTCTGATCTTAACGGTGCCGTTTGCCACGAGATGCACAGTCTTCCCCTGGATAGATTCTAGCGCAATAGGCTTGTCTAGCTCCTCTAGGTCGAGCTCGTCCGGCTCCCCTGGAGTCAGTTCGTCTACCTGCTCTGGAGTTGGCGGAGTTGGCTCGCGGGGTTGCTCGGTGCGCTTCTGATGCTTGGTGTTTTTCTTGGTCACTTCCTGGGTAACGGGCTCGCCAGGCTGCTCGATGAGCCTCTGACGCTTTTTCTCGTGCTTAGCTGCTTGAACCTTTAGCTGGGCAGTCCTTAGTCGCCCGGATATCTTCTGAATCATAAGGTCCGTCCGAGAAACACCGCCGTCGATAACGTTACGAGGATCTTGCTGGAGGTATCGTTGCGCCCAAGAAAGGAAAGATGATGAGTACTCGTCGAGTCGAAGCTTCCGACCCGCCTCATGTTCCCTTCGTCGATTGGTGTATACAAGGCAGAAAGGTGCTGTCCTTTGTATAGATTAGTATAGATTCGTAAGTAGTCGATAAAGAGGAGTGCGCACTTATGGAGAAGATTGTTCCGGCCGTCGGCATATTGCTTGCGAAACAAGTCAGGACAAGTTTCTTGCCTTACGAGCCATAGCATGAAATTCAATCCTCCGTCGAGTAGCTCTCCCATCGACTGCTTGGTTTTTCCGTCGGTGTAGAACCCAGCAACTGGATGAGGAAGGTGGAGAATGATTCGGCGGAGTACGCCAGCCCGAAAGTCGAGATCAAACTCGAGAAGATTATTAACTAGCAAACGCTTTGCTAAAGGCAGACGCTGTCGGATTCCTTCCCGAGCGCAAGCAGCTCCGGTAACTAGGAATGGCATAGGTACCATTTCTATTAGCTGCCATGAGAAATCGTTATGGAAATCTCGAAGATGCTTTTTCCATTTGGGAAACGGGCATTTGCGCCGAGTAAGCCAATCCTGCGTTGTCTCTCCTCTCCAATGCCAATCGAACGCAAAGTTGAGCTCGTGTCTGACGCCTTTAGTGTATAGTAGCTTCAAGTTTCGTTGTCGGGATCATAAAAATTTCCGAATTCGATGTCCTTTGTTTCCATGTGCAGTATTACACCAAGCTCGGCATCGGGGGGGCCGCCGGGGCAAGAAAGTCTGTCTCTATCACAGCCAGAGATTATCGCTTCATTAGAGTAGAACTCCTCTAATACTGCATCCACCTTCTGCTGAAGCTGGTTGAGGTCGTCGTTCAAGACCGCCCCGGGAGATCTGAGGAACTTTAGTAGTTGCGCAAATTCTTCGTGGCTTAGCAAATTCGCTGCTTGCTCTGCGAACTTGATGGCGATGTTGCTTGCTTCAAGGGCTGCTATAACGTTAGTGTCTGCGAATACTTGCTAACTGCGGGGCGGCTACTCACAGTGTGTTTCGTTTGGTTTCTCGTATACTGAGCCGTTCCGACGTGCGTGCGTGACAAGGGCATCTAGGCAAGCAGAAGATTCCATGACCACGGTGGGTCTTTTTGTAAATCAGGGACTGTCTTTTAAAGGGGACTTGATATTGTTGTTGATGAAAAGAACCTGGTGAATTTGTTTGGTCGGCAAGGTCGGTGTTGACGGATGTGTGGCAGTTGACGTACCAATCTAGTTAATTGGCCAATCAACGTACGTTGGATTGGCAATCCAACTGACAATTGGCTATCCAACGTATTAATACAGGTAATTGGCCAATCACCTAGTTGACAGCCTAATTGCCTGCAGTAGTACGTTGAATGGCTATTCACCTAGTGTTGGCTATAGGAGATTTCAATTGCCCTATCTACCTAGGAATACAGGCTTATCTATATACTCGGTTGATCAATCTAAGCCTTATAAATAATAAGATATTTAATAGAGCTGATATACCCTAAGTATAGCCCTTATTATTTAGTATATAACTTAGCTAATAATAATCCTAGGATTATAATATATTAAACCTAATTTGGTTTAATATTATTAGAAAAATTATTCTAATTATTTTCTAATACTTTCTTTTAGGCTTCGTAATAGTTTCTAAAATATTATTAGTAAATAATTTATTAAGTTTTATACTTCGTTTTTTGCCTTCTTAAGCTAGCTTTAGTAATTAAAGTATATATTCTAAACTTGCTATTATTATTAACTTTGTTAAAGGATTTGCTATTATTTTTTTAATAAAGATTTAATTTATAATTATATTTTTATTTTATATTAATTTCCTTATTTTGTAATATCGAAGTCGTATATATTTTATTTTAAAGTATATTATAAGGTTTTCGGCTAAATTAATTATTAATTTATTATTTAAATTTATTTTTATAATTTTTATATTTCTTTTATTATATTTAAGTTCCTAAAGCAAATTCTTAAAATATATAACTTTTTTATATATTTTTAATATAATAATATATTTAACTTTAATTAATAATATAATTATAATTAATTCTTATTTAAACTTTTAATTAACCGGTCTATTAACTAACTTAAAAAGATATTCTATTATAAATTTATTATTATTAGTATTATAATATTAGGAAAAGTCGAAGTAAGCTTAAAAAGTCCTATTATATATATAATTTAGCTTAAATATTATTCCGATTTTAATCGTATTAGCTAAATATCTTATTACCTATTTTGTTATTATATAATAATTATTTATTAATTATTTAAAATACTTATTTAAATAATATATTACAAAATTAATATTAAGCTAACTTATTCTAGTTATTTAATTTAGGGCTTTAATAATAAATATAAAGTTGTTTTTTAACTTTTTATTAATAATATATTTAGAAGATAGTTATTCTAACTTTATATTCTTATTTATAATATTCTTAATAATATAATAATCTTCTATTCCTAATTATTTAAACATTTAAGCAATATAGTCTTTCTGAATAATAATTATTATATAATTATTATAATTTCTTAAAATTTCTATTTTTAAATAGAAAAAAATAACTTTTAAATATTTTAGTTTAAATTCCTTATTAAGTTAAGCTTTTAGCTTGCTTATTACCTTCTTTATATACGAGAATATTAATAAATTATTTATATAAATAGCTACGATTATTCCTTTATTATTAATAAAGATAAAGTTATTTTTTGGAATTACCTAAAGTTAAAATTCTTTAACTTTGCTATTAATATTTCTTCTTATTCTTTAAATAATTATTTGAAGCTATATAAAGCCTTTTCTAAATAATATATATTATTTATATTATTAATATATTTATAAGGTTATTTTATTTATATTTCTTTCTTAAAAGTTGCTTTTAGAAAGGTAATATTAATATCAGAATATTTTATTTCTATATTACGCTTTGTTTCTAAGGCTAAGAATATTTTCTAACTTAAGGTTTTTATAATTAATAAGAAAATAATATTATAGTTTATTCTCTATATTTATTCGAAACCTTTAGCGATTTATTAAGCTTTATATTTAATAATTTTGCCCTTAATATTTAGCTTAATTAATAATATTTATCTTCTTAGGAATATTTTATATTTTAATAATAGTTTCTTAACTTTTTATATCCCTTTAAATTTTATTATATTTAATTCCGTTTAGAATATTATTTTTTATTATTCCTTATTTAACCCTAAGAGTATTTTTTGTTAATTTTTAAAAGGGGTAGTATTTTCGTTTTTGATTATTTAAGAAATTTATATAAAAGGAAATCTTCCCCCCTTTATTCCTTTTTTGAAATTATAATAATTTATTAATAAATAAGGTCTTATAGACCGTTTCGGTTAATATTTTAATAATATTAATAACCCTTAATAAGCTTAAGAAAGTATTTATTATATTCCTAATACCCTTTACTTATTATATAAAGATAATATATTATCGATATAAATTATAATTTCCTTATTTAACTTCGTATTTAATATTTGCTTAATATTTTGCTTATTAAAGCTAGGGTTAATTACCTTGTTAAGTTTAATATTTTAAATATTAGCTTCTTTAAATCCGTTTTACGTATTAGGGCTAGGGCTAACTTCCTTATTAATATTAATATTTTGAATATTTGCTTCTATATTCACGGATTATTTATTTATTAATATATTATCTATTTTATTAGGAATATTAAGAATAATTTCTTTATTACTCCCTATCTCAGATAAGTATATCTTTATTAATATTATTTTATCGAAAATAATATAAGCTAAAAGCCTTAATATTTTAACCTTTTTATCTTATATTTAATATTAATTAGAATTATTATTAAATCCTAAGAATTTATACTTAATACCCCGGAATTTAAGTTTCTGCTTATAAATATCTTTATTATATATTTAATAAATATATTCGAATAACTTTATATAGTTAACGTTTAGTTTCTTTCTAATTTATCTTTTATATAATATTTTTCTATTAAATATTGCTATAAAAAGCCTTTCTTTAATATATATTATAAAATTCAAGATTTCTCCTTAAAAATCTTTATTCAATCCTGAATAAAATAATACTATTCTGATTTATTTAAATAATATTTTATTATTTCGCTTAATAATATTATTTTAATAGGGGTTACATAATAATATCGACTCCTATTGAATATTAATCCAGCTAAAAATCGTTTATATTTGCGAATTAATAAATTCTTTTGTATTATCTCTATATAAATAATTAATAATATATTCTTTGGTATAATTCTTTTTAATATAGTTTTTAATATAATTATCGATAGGGCCTACTTCTCGTAAAGGAAGAAGATAAATAATTATTATATTAATATATTTATTAATAAGTACTAAAATATATTTCGTATTATCTTTTATAAGAGTAATTTTTCTACCTTTAATAATATTTATAAATTATTGCTCGTTTAGAAGTATTACTTGCTTATTCCTTCTTAATTTATAATTAAAAATATAAGATTATTTCCTTATAATATAGGCTTTATATTATTATTTTAATAATATTATATTTTTAAGCTTATTATTCTGCTTAATATTTATTCCGGTAGTTACTTTCGTTATATTTTTTATTAAAGTTATTTTAGTATATTTAAAGCGTATATATTAAAGCCTTTATAAGGCTAGAACGTCCTTTTTTCTAATATTCTTAATATATTTTTAATATTTTAAAGGAGATTAAGGAATAAAATAATAATTATTTATTTTTTAACTTAAAAATAATATTTTCTTTATCTTATCTCTAATATTAAAAAATTTTCCTTTAAACGATATCGTATATTCCTTTTTAACTAGCTTTGTTACTAAAATAACGTTATATTAGCTCTTTAAGATACAATATATATTTATTAACTTAACTTCTTTATTATTATTAATTATTATAATAATAAAACCTTTCCCTTTTACTATTATAATAATATCGTTAATTTTATTAATAGGGTAACTATATATATAATAAGAAATAAAATACTATTATTTAGAGTAAATATAGATCTTAGCTCCTAAGTTTAAATAAATATCTGATTTTTTAGACGCTTTACGTACTAATCGTATTATTAATACTTTTTTGAAATTAATAATCGTTTTAAAGTTATATACCCTTAGGACCTATTTCGTTTTCTCCTTATTATCTTTAGGGAAGAGTTTCTTATTTTTTAACTTCTATTAATTAGGATAGAAGTTGCTATTTAAATAATAATATTTTTCTTTTATATAAGATTTTTTATAATAGGAGTATTTCGGTTTGGTATTTTTACTATTTTCCTTTTTATTATTATTATTATTATTATTTTTTATTTTCCTTTGCTTTCTAAAATTCCTTATTTTTAAGGTTTTCAAAGAGCCTTTCTAGCTTCTTTATTTATTATAAATAAATATTGTTTTAATAATCTCCTTAAAAATAATATTCCTATTAATATTATTTATAATTTAAATAATTTAGATCTAATATAGCTCTATTTTATTTAAGAGACCTTTTAGGAATAAATAAATTAATATTATTTTATTTATAACTTATAATATTATTACTAAATAATTATTCTAATAATATAAATAATTAATATATTTGCTAATATTTTTAAAAATAATAAAATTTATATTAATTAAATATTAAACGATTATATATATAATATAATTATTCTTCTTTTAGAATTTATTCTTTAAAAGCTTTTATATCTTTATAATATTCTTTTCGCTATTAAAGAAGTCTTTAATATATAATTTATATATTAAAATAATAATAGCTTAAGCTTTCCTATTTATTAAGAGTAAATTATTATTAATATTATTTTCATCTTTATTAATAGCTGATCAAGATCCTTTTTTAATAAGGATAATTTATATTTTAAGGGCCTAATTATAGTAATTGGAAATCCCTTTTAGGATAATTATCTTCCTATATATTACCTTTATAGCTTGGTATAAGAGTAAATAAAATAATAATATTTATAAATTAAAAATTTGAATATTTTTCTTTTTATATAAATATATAGACGCTAGCTAGGCTTATAATCTATTAGTTATAGGAGATTTTAATTACTTTATTTATTTAAGAATATAAACTTATTTATATATTCAGCTGATCAATCTAGGCTCTATAAATAATAAAGTATTTAATAGAGCTAATATACCCTGAATATAGCCTTTTTTATTTAATATACAGCCTAGCTGACAGTGATCCTAGGATTGCGATACGCTAGACCTAATTTGGCTTAATACTGCTGGAGAGACTGCCCCAGCCATTCTCCAATACCTAGAGCCGCTTTTACCCCCCCCTAAACGGCTCCCCCCAAACAGCTCCCTATAA
>JAABUQ010002606.1_pt1 | contig 35237 bp, 34 predicted proteins | sample 5560001 | NCBI WGS metagenome assembly JAABUQ01 (sample SAMN10711888, study PRJNA513371) | rock metagenome | isolation source: Antarctica rocks | place: Antarctica: Victoria Land, Finger Mt nord | collected 2015-12-18
CGCGCGCGTGCGGCCGAACCATTGCACGATCAGCCAGTTCGCCACGGTCAGCCCGACGAGAAGCGGGACGAAGCGGACATCCCACCAGGCATAGAACACGAGCGACGCGAGTATCACCCAGGCTTGGCGAGCAGCACGATGGTGCGCCAACACGTAATAGCCGGCGAGCACCAAAGGCAGGAAGATCAGGATGAACGGCTGCGAGTTGAACAGCATGTCAGCGCCGCGGGGCTCGAATCCCTACCCGCCCTCGGAAACGCGGCGTTAGTCGAGCGCTTCCAGCAGGCCAGCCATTAAAGCCGCTCGCGATTCGAGGTGCTTCCACAGAATGTGTTCGTGACTGGCGTGGGCGCCCGAGCCTAGACAGCCGAGACCGTCCAGTGTCGGTATGCCGAGTGCCGCCGTGAAATTGCCGTCCGAGCCGCCGCCGCGGGTTTGCCGCGGCATCTCGATGCCGAGGCCGGCGGCGATCGCGCGGGCGCGGTCGTAGAGGGCGGTGATGCCGGCGCTCTCCGTGAACGGCGGACGGTTCATCCCACCCTCGACCTGCACCCGGCAGCCGGAGGTGACGGCGGACAGCCCCAGCAGGCGCGCCTCCATCTCCTCTCCGTCCTCGGCGGTGCTGACGCGAAGGTCGATCTCGCAGCCGGCGTCGGGCGCGATCACGTTCGGCCGCGAGCCGCCCCAGACCGGGGCGACGTTGCAGGTGATGCTCCGCTTGCTGTCGACGAGCGCGTTTATGGCGATGATCTGGTGCGCCAGTTCGACCGTGGCCGAGGCGCCTTCATGGAAGCTGGTGCCCGAGTGGGCGCCGATCCCGGTGATGCGCATGGTGAACCGCCCGACGCCCTTGCGAGCGGTGACGGCAGCGCCGCCCTGGCCGGCCGGCTCGGGGATCAGCGCGAACGCCGCTTGCGCCGCCTCGCGTTCGATGACGTTCCGCGAGGTGGGGCTGCCGACCTCCTCGTCGGGGGTGAGCAGCAGCGTGATCGGCCGCTTGGTGGGGATGTTCTGGCGCAGAATGCTGCGCACGGCGTGGAACGCAATGAAACTGCCGGCCTTCATGTCATGGATGCCCGGGCCGTAGGCGCGGGGACCGTCCACCCGATAGGGCATGGTCTCGATGGTTCCGAGCGACCAGACCGTGTCCAGATGGCCGGCGACGAGGATCGGTTTCCCGGTGCCGGGCGTCCGCGCGATGAGATTGTCTCCGAAGCCGTCGCGACCGGGGATGCGGGTCATGCCGGCCGCACCCGCGCGGGCGAGCTCTCCCTCCGCCAAATCCATCAGGCGATTGACGCTGGCGGCGTCGGTGGTGGGCGTTTCGAGTTTCACCCAATCGGATAGTTCGGTTAACAGGTCCGCGGAACGTCCCACGTCGGTTTGCGGCATCGATGCGTCCATGCGATCTGGGTGGCATCCGTTGTTCGCACGCGGCGGGCGGCCTTGTCCAATTGGCTGGAGCCTCACCGGAGTCCGATGCAGATTTATCGAGACTGGCGCGACCTGCCCGAGCCTGCGCGCGGTGCGACCGTCGCACTCGGCAATTTCGACGGCGTTCATCTGGGGCACGTCAAGCTGCTGCGGGCCGCGCACGCGGCGCGTCCCGGTGCGCCGCTCGGCGTGCTGACCTTCGAGCCGCATCCGCGCGAGGTGTTCCGCCCGGACGACCCGCCGTTTCGGCTCATGATGTCGGCGGAGCGCGCCGACGCGCTTGCGGCCCAGGGTGTCCGACTGCTCTACGAGTTGCCGTTCGACCGCGCCTTCAGCCTGATGTCGGCGGAGGAGTTCATCGTCGGGGTGTTGCAGCAGGGGCTTGGCGCCAAGCACCTGACGTGCGGGACCGATTTTGCCTTCGGTCATCGGCGCGGCGGGGATACGCGCCTGCTCGGGGCGCGGGCGGAGGCGCTCGGGATGGGGCTGACCCTGGTGCCGCCGCTGACCGATGCGGAGGGCCCGCTCTCGTCGACCCGCATACGGCGGGCTTTGCAGGACGGCTATCCGGAGCGGGCAACGGCGGAACTCGGGCGACCGTGGGCCATTCGGGGGATCGTCGCGCATGGCGACAAGCGAGGCCGCACGATCGGCTTCCCGACCGCCAACATCGCCCTCGGGCGGCATCTCGAACCGGCGCGGGGCGTCTACGCAGTGACCGTTCGGCTCCCGGCGGGTCAGGTCTATCCCGGGGCGGCGAATATCGGCCGGCGGCCGACGGTCAACGAGGGGCCGGAGAGCCGACTCGAGGTCAATCTGTTCGGCTTCGACGGCGATCTGTACGGGCAGGAGCTGACCGTCTCCCTGCACGCCTATATCCGCGCCGAGCAGAAGTTCTCCGGCCTGGACGCGCTGAAGGCGCAGATCGCGATGGACGTCGCCGAGGCCGGGCGGTTGCTCGCGAGCCGCTGAGCGGCACGGCCCGCGGACCGGGTTGCGGCGACGCGCGGCGGCGTCCACGGTTTGCCGCAAGAGCCGATCGCAGGCTCGGGCGAGAGGGAGTGCAATGTTCACGGAAAGTTCGGCCATTCAGGCTGCCGGCGCGACCGCGGCCGCGTCGCCGGCCCGCGTGTTCTGGGCGGCGTGGCTCGGCTGGATGCTCGACGGCTTCGATTCGGCGATTTACGTCTTCGTCCTGGTCCCGGCCCTGAGCGATCTGCTGCGAGGCCAAGGCACCGTCCCGGACAAGGGGCATATCGCCCTGTACGGCGGGTATTTCTTCACCGTGTTCATGCTGGGATGGACCTGCTCGATGTTCTGGGGCTGGCTCGCGGACCGGGTCGGACGGGTCCGCGTGATGTGCTGGACCATCCTGCTCTATTCCTTCGGCACGGCGCTGTGCGGCTTGGCACCCAACCTGCTGCTGTTCGGTCTGTTCCGCTTCCTCGCCGGGTTCGGGGTCGGCGGCGAATGGGCGGCGGGCACGCCGTTGCTGCATGAGAGCCTGCCCGAACGCATCCGGGTTCGGGTCACGGGCCTGCTGCACACGGCGACGCCGATCGGCGGGCTGCTCGCCGCCGGGGCCTCGTTCATGATCCCGGTGCTGGGCTGGCGCGGCATGTTCTTCATCGGGGTGTTTCCGGCACTGCTTACCCTTTGGCTGCGGATGCGCGTGCCGGAGCCTGCGCGAACGCGCGCAGCCGTTCGGCGGTCGCCGGCGCGGTCGGCGGGCATGTTCACCGGCGGCAACCGCCGCAACACCTGGTCCGCCGCGCTGATGATGGCCTGCATCATCTTCGGCCTGTGGTCCACAACCCTCTGGGTGCCCACGCTGATCGTTTCCCGCATGACGGAAGCGGGCGCGGCAGCCTCGACGGCGCAGCGTTGGGCGTCCGGCTCCGGCCTGCTGATGAATGCGGGCACGCTGATCGCGTGCGCCTCGATGCCCTGGATCGCGGTGTGGACCGGCTCGCGCCGTCGCGCCGCGACGATCTTCTTCATGGGCGCGTTCGTCACCAACGTGTTCGCCTATGCCGTGCTGGTGCTCGTGCTGAACCGCATCGGCTTGTTCATCGCCATGCTGCCGATACTCGGTTTCTTCACCAACGGCGTATTCGCGCTCTACACCATCTGGTTGGCGGAGCTGTTTTCGACCGCCCATCGCGCGTTCGGGGCCGGGTTCGCCTTCAGCCTGGGTCGGCTGCTGGCCGCCGTGGGTCCCAGCATCGTCGGCACGGCGGTCATGCTCACCGGCTCGTACCCGGCCGCCATCGCCGCCGTGTCGATCATCTACGTGATCGGCCTGCCGTTCATCCGGATAGCGTCCGAGACGGCGGGCAAGCCGCTGCCGGCTTGACGTCCGGCTCCGCGGTTTTCCATATTCGTGCGCATGGGCGAGCAGTATAGGACGGGGCGAATTAGTCGCCCGGCCGCGATGCGGCCGGGACGTGCCCTTTCGATCTGACCCCCGCGCGGTCCCGAACCGCGGAGATTGACCCGATGAACGACACGGTTAAAACCGGAACCAAGCCGCGCGACTATCGCGACACGGTATTCTTGCCGACCACCGCTTTTCCCATGCGCGGAGACCTGCCCAACAAGGAGCCCCGGATGCTCCTCCGCTGGCAGCAGATGGGCCTATGGGAGAGCCTCCGGGCGTCCTCGGCCGGCCGTGAGACGTTCGTCCTGCACGACGGCCCCCCGTATGCGAACGGCAACCTGCATATCGGCCATGCCCTCAACAAAATCCTGAAGGATGTGGTCAATCGCAGCCGGCAGATGGCGGGCTACGATGCCGGCTACGTTCCCGGCTGGGACTGCCACGGCTTGCCGATCGAGTGGAAGATCGAAGAACAGTATCGGGCGGCGGGCCGCGACAAGGACGCGGTCCCCATCCTGCAGTTCCGCGCCGAGTGTCGCGCCTACGCGGAACACTGGATGGAGGTGCAGCGCGAGGAGTTCCGCCGTCTCGGCGTCGAGGGCGACTGGGCCAGGCGTTACGCGACGATGGATTTCGTCTCCGAGGCCGCCATCGCCGGCGAGATCGGCAAGTTCCTGATGAACGGGGCACTGTATCGGGGTCTGCGACCCGTGATGTGGAGCCCGGTCGAGAAGACGGCCCTGGCCGAGGCCGAGATCGAGTACCACGACCACACCAGCACGACGATCTGGGCGCGCTTCCCGATCTTGCGCGCGCCGCGTCCGGAGCTGGTCGGCGCGTCCGTCGTGATCTGGACGACGACGCCCTGGACCCTGCCGGGCAATCGCGCCATCGCCGCCGGCGCCGAGTTCGACTACGCGCTCGTGCGCGTCGACGGCGTGACGGACGGATCGCTGGCCCGTGTGGGCGAGAGACTGCTGGTGGCACTTTCCTTGTTGCCCTCGGTGGTCGAGATCGCCGGTATCGCGACGCATCACCTCGTCCACGTCTACAAGGGTGCCGAGCTCGAAGGGGCGATCTGCGCGCATCCGCTGCGTGGTCGCGGCTACGATCATGACACGCCGGTGCTGCTTGCCGACTTCGTGACCACCGACCAGGGCAGCGGGTTCGTGCACATCGCGCCAGGTCACGGCGAGGAGGACTTCGCGCTCGGCCGTGCGCACGACATGGATGTCCCCGAGACCGTGGGCGATGACGGCACATTCAACGCTCGGGTGCCGCTGTTCGCCGGTGTGCATGTGTACAAGGCGGGCGATCCCATGAGCGCGGCGTTGACGGACGCGGGCGGCCTGCTGGCGCGCGGCAAGTTCGTGCATTCGTATCCTCATTCCTGGCGCAGCCGGGCGCCCCTGATCTTCCGGGCGACGCCGCAATGGTTCATCCGCATGGATGGGCCGGAGCATATCCGCGAGAAGGCCTTGGCGGCGATCGACGCGACCGTGTTCGTGCCCGATCAAGGGCGCAAGCGGATCGGCAGCATGGTGGCGAGCCGTCCCGACTGGTGCATCAGCCGCCAGCGCGCCTGGGGCGTGCCGATCGCCGTGTTCGTCGAGAAGCGCACGGGCGAGCCGCTCCGCGATCCCGCTGTCGTGGCGCGCATCGTCCAGGCGTTCGAGAGCGAGGGAGCGGATGCGTGGTATGACTCGCCGCCCACCCGCTTCCTGGGCAACGATCGCGACCCGGACGACTACGAGCAGGTGCGCGATATCGTCGATGTGTGGTTCGAGTCCGGCTCCACGCACGCCTTCGTGCTGGAGGCGCGCGGGATGAAGTGGCCGGCCGACCTTTATCTCGAGGGCTCCGACCAGCATCGCGGCTGGTTCCACTCCTCGCTGCTCGAGTCGGTGGGGACGCGCGGCGTAGCGCCGTTCAAGGCGGTCCTGACGCACGGCTTCGTCATGGACGAGCAGGGCCGCAAGATGTCGAAGTCGCTCGGCAACGTCACCGCGCCACAAAAGATCACGGACCAGTACGGCGCCGATATCCTGCGGCTCTGGGTCATGTCTTCCGACACCACCGAGGATTTGCGTATTGGGCCGGAAATCCTGAAGCAGCAGGCGGAGCTCTACCGGCGGCTGCGTAATACGCTGCGCTGGGTGCTTGGGAGCCTCGACGGGTTCAGCGAAGCCGAGCGCGTCGCCGTCGCGGACATGCCCGAACTGGAACGCTGGGTGCTGCACCGATTGACCGAGTTCGACGCGCTCATCCGCCGGGCAACGCAAAGCTACGAGTGGACGGGCGTGTATCCGGCGCTGCATGCGTTCTGCGCGACCGATCTCTCGGCGTTCTATTTCGATGTCCGCAAGGACGCGATCTACTGCGACCGACCGGACAGTCTGCGCCGGCGAGCGGCGCGCACCGTGCTCGATCATGTGCATCGCTGCCTGACGATTTGGCTCGCGCCGGTGCTGTGCTTCACCGCCGAGGAGGCGTGGTGCGCGCGCTTCGGCGAGGAGAGCAGCGTGCATCTGCAAACGTATCCCGAACTGCTCGCATCCTGGGTCGATCCGGCGCTCGCCCCGCGCTGGGACGCCGTCCGCGAGAAGCGCCGTGAGGCGACGGTGCAGATCGAGGCGATGCGACAGCAGAAGCAGATCGGATCCTCGCTCGAAGCCGAGGTGACCCTGGGTTTCCGTCCGGACGACGACCGCCTGCTCCCGGCGCAGGAGTGGGCCGAGGTCATCATCGCTTCGGTGGTGCGGTTGTCTGATCTGGCCTCGGTCGTCGAAATCGCTGCCTCGGGAGAAGGTGTCAGCGTCAAGCGGATCGAGCACGGCAGCAAGTGCGCGCGCTGCTGGCGCGTGCTGCCGGAAGTGGGATCGGACGCGCGACACCCGGCGCTCTGCCTGCGTTGCGTGGACGCGGTGGAATCGGGACTGGTCTGCCGGGCGGCGGCATGACCCGCAACGGGCGAACCTGGCTCGGGGTGGCCTCGGCTGTGGGCGTGCTGGCGGTGGATCAGGCGAGCAAGTATTGGGTGCTCGAGGTCATTGGGCTACCCGACATCGGGCAAATCCCGGTGTTGCCGGTGCTGAGCTTGACCATGGTTTGGAATCGAGGCGTGACCTTCGGGCTGCTCAACGGGCTCGGTGCGTCGAGCCACGTCGTCCTGGCCGCCGTCGCGCTCGTCGTGGTCGTCGCCCTCGGGTTCTGGTTGCGGCGCGCGGAGGCCACGCTGGTGGCCGTGGCGCTCGGAGCGATCGCCGGGGGTGCCGTGGGCAACGTCATCGATCGGCTCCGCTTCGGCGCGGTGGTGGATTTCATCCATGCCCATGCCTGGGGATGGTCCTGGTACGTCTTCAACGTCGCCGATGCCGCGATCGTCTGCGGCGTCGCGGCGCTGCTGCTCGACGGACTGCTCCCTTGGCGTGACAACCGGGTCGGCTTGCCGGCCCGCCGACTGGCGGCTAAGGAGAAGCCGCATGTCGAGAATCGCTAGACAGAGCATTGTCGTCCTTGCGTTGGTTGCGCTTACCGCGTGTACCGAATACGGAACCCGTGCCTACGGTGTCGGGCGAGGCGGTCAGGAACAGATGCGCGTAACGTCACCGGCCCCGTTGTCGCTTCCGCCGATACTCACCGAAGCCAGGGCCGCCGCTGACGCTCCCCCGGCGGAGGATAGGGCGGCGGGGCGTGGTTCGGCCCCCCCGTCTACCGGGCCGCAGGCGGCTCGCGCGTCTTCTACCTCCGTTGCATCGCCGAGTTCGGGGGAAGAGTCGCTGCTGGAGGCGTCCGGACCGTCCGCACCAGGCGACATCCGCCGAAAGGTGGATCAGGACGCGCAAATCGGTCGAGCCGATCCGGGCTATTCGGACGCGCTGCTGTTTGGTCCGCTCGGCCCCCGTGCGGCCGGTCAGGCGCCGATCATCCAGCGCGAGAGCAGCGGATCCTGGCTCGACGGCATTTTGTAGTCTAGGAGCCCCCGATGGGGTTGTCGCATATCACTTCAGGCCGGCTCGCGGGATTGGCAGCGCTGCTCGTGCTTAGCTTGGCCGGCTGCTCCGGCCGCGAGCTGACTGACACGTTGGGCCTAACACGCGATGCGCCGAACGAGTTCACGGTGACGACGCGCGCGCCGTTGCAGATGCCGTCCTCCTTCGAGATACGTCCGCCGGCTCCGGGCGCTCCCCGCCCGCAGGAGCAGTCGGAGCGGCGGCAAGCCGAAGAGGCGCTGGTGCCGGCCACCGCGCTTGCCTCGGGCTCTACCGAGCCGAGCTCCGGCCAAGCCGCGATTGTCAAACTGGCTGGACCCAAGGCGCCCACCGGCATTCGGGCGAAGGTGAACGAGGAAACCGCGCTCGACCGGCCGCGCCAGACACTAGCCGACCAGCTCATGTTCTGGCAGTCGTCGCCGCCGGCGGGCACGCTCGTGGATGCAGAGCGCGAGTCGCGGCGGCTGCGCCAGAACGCGGCCTTGGGGCAGAGCGCGGAAGCCGGCGACACGCCGATCGTGCAACCCAAGCGGAAGAGCATTCTCGGCGAGTTCGACCCGTTTTAGGCCCGGCCCGTACCATTCAGACTGGGTTCTCCCGTGTCGTCTTTGATCCGGGCATCCATGCCGCCGAACCCCGGTCTCTGGCATGGATTGCCGGGTCGAGCCCGGCAATGACGAGGAGAGGGGCCATTTCGGTTAGCCTGACTTGGCTCTAGGCCGGCGTCCCGCGACGCTTCAGCCGGTGACGCGCGCGACCTCCTCGGGCGGCTGGCGCACCAGCCTGTCGTAATCCTTGAGCAGGGTCTCGGTGATCTGCCCCGGGGCGAACTTGAACTCGGTGCCGACCTCCCGGATCGGGGTCACCTCGGCCGCCGTCCCGGCAAGGAACGCCTCCGAGGCCTGGGCCATCTCTTCAGGCCGGATCGCGCGCTCGACGATCTTGATCTGCCGGTGCTTGGCAAGCGAGATTACCGAGCGGCGGGTGATGCCGTCGAGAAAGCAGTCCGGGGTCGGCGTGTGCAGCTCGCCGTTCATCACGAAGAAGATGTTGGCGCCGGTGGCTTCGGAGACATGGCCGCGCCAGTCGAGCAGCAGGGCGTCGTCGTAGCCCTCCGCCTCGGCCTTATGCTTGGACATCGTGCCGATCATGTAGAGGCCGGTCGCCTTGGCGGCGGTGGGCGCGGTCCGCGGGTCAGGCCGCAGCCATTCGCCAAGGCCGAGGCGGATGCCTTTCATGCGGTTGGCGCCGAAATAGCTTGGCCACGGCCAGGACGCGATCGCGACATGGATCGTCGTAAGCTGCGCCGATACCGCAAGCTGCTCCGTCCCGCGCCAGGCAATCGGGCGGACATAGCATTCGTCCTGTCCATTTGCCTTCATGACGGCGCGGCACGCCTCGTCGATCTCGTCGGCGGTGTAGGGCAGTTCGAAGCCGAGGATGCGGGCCGAGTTGATGAGCCGGTCGGTATGGTCGCGCAATCGGAAGATATGGCCGGCATAGGCCCGTTCACCCTCGAAAACGGCGCTGGCATAGTGCAGGCCATGGGAGAGCACATGCAGCTTGGCATCCCGCCAGGGAACCATGGCGCCGTCCCACCAGATCCAGCCGTCGCGATCATCGAAAGGAAGAAGCGCCATGACCGACGTCTCCGCAGGATTGTTGCTCTAACGCGTGCGACGGTATAATGCGGGACGAATTGCGTCAACGAACCTGTCGCAAATCCGAGGAATGCCTGTTATGCCCGACCCAAAGGGCGAGAACCCCACAGCTTCGGAACGCGGTCTGACCGTCGTCGAGGCCAAGGCGCCGGCCGGCTCGAACCTGTTGTTCCTGCGCGAGGACGAGATTCGCGTGGCGCAGGATCTCCTGTTCTTCGCCTACCGCGACTTCACCAACGCCGCCGACGTGATCCTCGATGAACTCGGGTTGGGGCGGGCGCACCACCGTGCCCTGCACTTCATCGGCCGCAATCCGGGGATCGCGGTCAGCGATTTGCTGGCGATCCTGCGCATCACCAAGCAGTCGCTGGCGCGCGTGCTGACCGTACTGGTCGAGCAAGGCTACGTGGTCCAGGCGCCGGGGCGCACCGATCGGCGGCAGCGCCTGCTCACCCTGACAGCGCAGGGGCAGGCGCTGGAGCGGCGGCTGTTCGAGCGGCAGCGCGAGCGTATCATCGGCGCGTATCGCGAGGCGGGGGCCAGCGCGGTCGAGGGCTTTCGGCGCGTCATGCGCGGCGTCATGAACGCGGAGGCGCGTGCCTACCTCGATCTGAGCGAGACGGCGGCCCGCAAGCCGCGCGCCCGACCGGCCTGAGAGAGGCAGCGCGAGGGTGTCCGATGCGGCGCATATCCTGGTCGTGGACGACGACGCGCGGCTACGTACATTGCTCTCGCGCTTCCTCGGCGAGAACGGGTTTCGCGTCACGACGGCGGAGAGCGCGGCCGAGGCGCGAGACCACCTGCGATCCCTGAACCCCGACCTCCTCGTATTGGACGTGATGATGCCCGGCGAGAGCGGCCTCAGTCTCACCGAAGCGTTGCGGGGCGAGCGCAGGGACTTGCCCGTGCTGCTGCTGACCGCCCGCGACGCACCCGAGGATCGCATCTTGGGTTTCGAGGCCGGGGCCGACGACTACGTCGCCAAAGGGTCCGACCCGCGCGAACTGGTCCTGCGGATCCGCGCGATGCTGCGCCGGGCCGCGCCGGCGCCGCCGTCCGGCCTGCCCACGCGCCCGCTGCCGTTGGGTGAGGCGGAGTTCGATACGGCGCGAGGGGAGTTGCGGGACGCATCCGGCGTGATCCGGCTGACCGGTGGCGAGGCGGCGCTGCTCACGGCGCTGGCGCGCAAGCAGAACGAGGTGCTGTCGCGCGAGGAGATCGCGGCGGCACTCGGCATGGACGATTCCGGCGAGCGCGCCATCGACGTGCAAGTGACGCGCTTGCGTCGCAAGATCGAGGCCGACCCGCGCGAGCCCCGGTTTCTGCATACCGTTCGTGGGCGCGGTTACGTGCTCAAGCCTGGACAATAGACATGGCTGGGTCGCCCAGGTCGTTCGCCGGATGGCTGAAGCGACGCATCCTGCCGCGCTCGCTGCTCGGCCGCAGCCTGCTGATGATCCTGCTTCCGCTGGTGCTGCTGCAAGCGGTGGCGCTGTTCCTGTTCTACGGCAGTCATCTCGACGTCGTCTCCCGACGGCTCTCGGCGTCGGTGGCGGGAGAGCTGGCCTATACGCTCGACCTGATGCGGCGCTTCCCCGGCGCCGACAACCAAGCCTGGATACTCGCTTCGGCTCGCGCGCAGTTCAACCTGGCGATGACCGTCGAGCCCGGGGCGATCCTGCCCAATCACTTCTCCGCCCCGAACATCCTCGGCCCGATGGACGACGATCTGGAAGCGGCGTTGCGGGAACGGGTGCGGCTGCCATTCACGATGGACTGGCTGTCGGAGGCGCAGTCGATCAAGATCCGGGTCCAGCTGCCGGAGGGCGTGCTGGACGTGGACGCGCCGCGCAAGCGGCTCTATTCTGCAACCGTCTACCTGTTCGTGCTGTGGGTAGTGGGCACCGCGTTGCTGCTGTTCAGCGTCGCCGCGCTGTTCATGCGCAATCAGGTTCGCGCCATCCGCCGCCTTGCCGCAGCGGCGGAGGCGTTCGGGGTGGGGCGCGATGTCGGGCCGATCAAGCCGGAGGGCGCGGTCGAGGTGCGGCAAGCCGCCACGGCGTTCAATCGCATGCAGGACCGCATCCGCCGCTTCCTGGCGCAGCGGACGGAGATGCTGGCGGGCGTGTCGCACGACCTGCGCACGCCGCTGACGCGGCTGCGTCTGGCGCTGGCGATGGTCCCGAAGACCGACGAGTTGCGCCAGGACGTCGCCGAGATGACCGCCGACGTCGAGGAGATGGAGCGAATGATCGGCGGCTATCTCGCCTTCGCGCGGGGCGAGGGTGGAATTGAACGTGCCGCCCGCGCTCACCATCCCGCTGCGCGCCGACGCCGTGAAGCGCGCGGTGACCAACCTTGTCGACAATGCCCGCCGGCACGCGCGCCGCGTCACGCTGGGCGCGGAGACGAACGGCGCCCGAAGCGTGCAGGTGACGGTGGACGACGACGGCCCCGGCATCCCGCCGGCCCGGCGGGAGAGCGTGTTCCGCCCGTTCGAGAGTGGTGCTGCCGGCGGCACCGGGCTCGGGCTCACCATCGCGCGGGACATCGTCCGCGCGCATGGCGGCGACATCGTCCTGGAGGATAGTCCGCTCGGGGGGTTACGGGCGCGGATCAGGTTGCCGGTTTGAGGGAAGACTTGAATTTAGGAGATGGCACATGAATTTAGGATATGGCAGATGGCTGCTAGATCGTTCTTAGCTGCGACTACGATCGTTGTTGTGACGAGTAGCGGATTGGGTTTCCGCCCTCGACTTGATGGTCGGGGAAGGGCGTTTAGCCGCTGTCGGATTGCTTTCTGGGCTTCGCTCTCGCTCACGCCTTGTGCTGCGCAGCCTTGCAGTTCTTTTCGATTGACAGGCTAAAGTCTCCTTGCAACTGCCTCCCGATCGCCCTCAAAGCTCTTCCCATCATACCGGGGGGCAGAAGATCGCGGCTGCGGATGACCCAAACCCATCCCGAGCGCCACCGCTGCACCGAAAGACAAGCCTTCTGCACGAAGACGCGCCATCCGCCGTAAACCTTGTAGGTTCCGGGCAACCATCGATCTTCCCCAATATCCGCAAAACCTACTATATGGCCTCGTACGCAAGATGTCTAAAAATGCTTCGCGCTCCGAGTTGCCTCCGAAGTCTAACTTGGGGCTGACGCCTGCAGAAATCCACCGACCTTTGATCCGAGTCCCTGTTCCAATTGCCAGGACGCTGCGAGCAGCTGCGAAGGTGTCCAACCCTGCAATACCGGAATGGTGTGCTCACAACGCCCGATAATGGATACATACCTACGCCAGCGTTTCCGAGAACAATTCCTGCATGGAGCTCCAGGATCGCGCGTCGGCTTCGGCGCTATAGCGGATCGCGTTGGGCATGTTCACCTTCGCTGCGTCCGGGTTGGTGAAGCTGTGCACCGTGTTGCCATAGGCGTGCACCTGCCAGTCCGCGCCCGCCTCGCGCATCTCCGCCTCGAAGGCGTTGCGCTGGTCCCCCGGGATCATCGGGTCGTCGGCGCCGATGCAGACCAGGACGCGCGCCTGCAGTGTGCCGGGCGGTGTCTTGGGCGCATTGGTGCCGAGGCCGCTGTGGAAGCCGACCACCGCCTTGATGTCCGCACCCGATCGGGCGAGTTCCAGCGACATCGTGCCCCCGAAGCAGAAGCCGATGGAGGCGACCCGCGCCGGATCGACCTCCGGCCGGGCGATCAGCGCATCCAGGGCGGCGCGCGCCCGCGCCCGGGTCCGGCCGGGCTCGGCCATCAGCGGTTGCACCAGGCCCACCGCCTCCTGCAAATCGGTGATGACGCGACTGTCGCCGTGCAGATCGCAGGCCAACGCCACGTAGCCCAGCTTGGCTAGCCGCTCGGCGCGCGAGAGTGCGTGTTCACCTAACCCAAAGGCTTCCGGGAAAACCAGGACGCCGGCGCGCTTGCCGGGCGGATCCTCGAACATCAGCTGGCTTTTCATCGCCAGTCCGTCCGCCTGGTAGGTCAGCGTCTCGCGGTGCATGTGTTCTCTCCTCTTATTATTCGCCGACAATGATCGCCGTTAGCGCGCTCGTCAGTCGAGCCTGGGGTCCGGCACGCGCGCCGCGACCAGGACATCGACGCCGATGGCGCCGACGGCCCGCAGTGCCGCGGTGCAGGCGTTCGCGGTCGCACCGGAGGTGAGCACGTCGTCGATCAGCAGCACGCGGGCGCCCTCGATGCGCGCGGCCCGGCTCGGGCGGACGGCGATGACCCCGTCCATCTCGGCGGCCCGGGCCTCGGCGGTCTTGCTGCCGAGCGCCTGGGTGGCCCGCAGCCGCCGTAATCCGTCGGGCAGCACCGGTCGCCGCGCCAGCCGGCCCACCGCGACGGCGAGCAGGGCGGCCTGATTATAGCGTCGGCGAAACAGGCGCATGCGGTGGAGCGGGACCGGCACCAGCACGTCGGCCTCACGCAGCAGCGTGGCGCCGGCGCGGGCCATCTGCGTCGCCAGCGCCGAGGCCATCTCGGTGCGGTCGGCGTATTTCAGCGGCAGGATCATGCGCCGGGCTTGCGCGTCGTAGCGCAATGCGGCGCGGGCACGATCGTATTTGGGCGGTTGTGCCGAACAGGACGGACAGAGCCGCTCCGGGCCGCCCTCCGACGCGGTCGCGAACGGCACGCCGCACCGGCGGCAGCAGGGCTCGGTGATGAAGCTCGTGCCGGCGAAGCAGTCCGCGCAGAGCCGGCCCGGCGCGTCCACGGCCGCGTCGCAGGTCACGCAGGTGGGCGGCAGCAGCACGTCGAGCGCGGCACGGCCGAGCCCGCGTGCGGTGGCGGCGAGCAGACCGTCAGGCAACGGCGTCAACCCCGAACCGCACGGACCCGTCGCGCACAATCTCGTCGACCAGGGCGATCTCCCAGTCGAGATAGGCTTGCATGGCGGCTGCCGTGCCGCTGTTGCGATCGTAGGGGCGCAGGCTGACGTCCACGCAGTCCGCGTCGGGCGGGGTCGAACGATCCTTGACCAGCGGCCGGCCGAACGCCTGCCAAGCCTCGGTGCCGGCGGCCAGCACCCGCACCTCGGCCGCGGACAGGCCGCGAACCTCGTCCACCGCGAGGCGGGCCAGTACGCCGTCGGGCGACGTGAGCACGACGTGTCGCGCCAGTGCGAGCGGCTTGCCGAGTGCCGCCAGTCGGGTGCGTATCCCCCAGCGCGCGCCCGGGATGTGCCCATCTCGGTAGTCGAGGCTGCGGGCGAGGTCGACGACGACGGTGCCGTCGCCGGCGTCGAGCAGCCGCACCAGTCCCGGCACGTCGATCAGCGGGACCGCGAGGCCGAGTTCCGGCACCGGGACGATGGCGGTGCCGGTTTCGCGCACTTCGTCGAGGCCGCCCTCCACCACGAACACGTCGCGATGCCCCATCAGCCGCAGCCAAGCCGCGGCCATGCGGGCCCGAACGCCGGTATCGTCCAGCAGCACGATCCGCGCCCCGCGCACGGCGATCCACTGGTCGGTCGCCTGCACGAGCTGCCCGCCGGGCGCGTTGCGGCTGCCCGGCCGGTGACCGGCCCGGAATTCGGCCGGGTCGCGCACGTCGAGCACGTAGAGCGTGCGATCGGGATCGTCCTCGAAACGCGCGAGGTCGATGGCGCCGATCACCCCGACACCCGACTGTTCGGCGAAGGCCTTGGCGCGTTCGAGTGCCAGTGCCGCCGTTCGCGGCAGGCTCGGCGCGAACCGCTCGGTGCGGCCGCGCTCGCAGGTCAGGCCCGCCAGCTCCCATCCCATGGTGCCGTTGCGCAGCGCCACCACCTTGTTGGGGATACCGGCGCGCCGCAGGCTTTCCGCGCCGAGGATGCTGCGCGTGCGGCCGGCGCAGTTCACCACGACGAGCGTGTCCGGGTTCGGCGCGATGTCGCCGATACGGTAGGCGAGTTCGCCGCCCGGCACGCTGATGCCGGTCGGTATCGCCATGCGGGCGAACTCCTCGGCGGTGCGGCTGTCGAGCACCACCATATTGCGGCCGTCGTCGATCCAGGCCTTCAGCTCGGGCGCATCGACGCTCTCGGTGCCGTAATGATGCTCGACCCACTCCCCGAACGCCTTGGAGGGCACGTTGACGCCGCTGAACAGCACGTGGCCGGCGGCCGTCCAAGCGGGCGTGCCGCCATCCAGTACCGAGACCGCGCCGCAGCCGATGCTCTCGAGATAGTCGGCCAATTGCCTGGCGACGCCCCGCCCGTCGTCGACGCACACGATGCGGGTGCCGAGCCGGGGAAGCAGGGCGCGCGCACGCAGTTCGCGCCGGGACAGCGGGCAGGGCACCGCCCAGAACAGATGGCTGGCGCCGAACTCGCCCTCTTCGCGCGCGTCCAGGACGGCCAGTTCCTGCCCGTCCTCGATCCAGGTGCGCAGAGTGCGCGCGTCGATCCGCGTCATGCCGGTTCTCCCTGGGGAACACCCGGCGGGAAGGTAGGCAGGTGCCGCGAGGCTTGGCAACGAAACCCGTCGTGGTCACATGCCGGTCCATGCAGATGGAGGTTTTCGACCGTCGCGCGGTCCGGCTGCATCGGCAGCGGGCGTCGGCGACCCCGGGCGCCGCGGTGGACGTGTTGCGGGAAGCCGCCGTCCGGCTGACCGATCGGCTCGACGACGTGACGCGTCGGTTCGGCTTCGCGCTGGACGTCGGGGGGCGGGGCGTGGTCGCGCCCTTGCTGCAAGCGCGGGGCATGGAGGTGGTGAGCTGCGACCTGTCCCCGGGCATGGCGGCGCTTGGCGGCGGCCTGGCGGTTGCCGCCGATGAGGAGTGGCTGCCGTTCGCGCCGGCGAGCTTCGATCTCGTGGTCGCCAGCCTGTCGCTTCACTGGGTTAACGACTTGCCTGGGGCGCTCATCCAGCTTCGTCGGGCTTTGCGGCCGGACGGCTTGCTGCTCGCCAGCATGCCGACGCTCGGCACCCTGGGCGAGCTGCGACGGGCGCTGACGGAGGCGGAGGCGGCGCTCACCGGAGGCGCGGCACCCCGGGTTTCGCCGTTCCCCGAGCTGCGGGACTGCGCCGGCCTGCTGCAACGGGCCGGGTTTGACCTGCCGGTCGTCGATCTGCAGGAAATCCGGCTGTTGTACGCCGATCCGCTGGAGTTGCTGCGCGATCTCCGCGCCACCGGCGAGGCGAATGCGGTGCTGCTGCGCGATCGCCGCGTTCCGCCGCGCGCCCTGTGGCCCCTCGCGCTGGCGCAATTGCCGCGCGAGGACGGGCGCATACCGGCGACACTGCGGTTGGCGATGCTGACCGGCTGGGCGCCGCCGGCCGGATGACGGGCGCGTTCAGCCGCCGGTGACGCTCATATGGCGGGCGACCGCGGGGTTTTCCTGCCGGCGGTCGATGATGAAGTCGTGGCCTTTCGGCTTGCGCGAGATCGCTTCCCGAATCGCCACGTCGAGATCCTCGTCCGAGGCGCCCGACCGCAGCACGCGACGCAGATCAGCCTGATCGTCCTGACCGAGGCACATGTACAGTGTACCCGTGCAGGTCAGCCGGACCCGGTTGCAGCTCTCGCAGAAATTGTGGGTCATCGGCGTGATGAAGCCGATCCGCCGGCCGGTCTCGCGCACCGTGAAGTATCGTGCAGGCCCGCCGGTCCGGTAGTCGGTGTCCTCGAGCGTCCATTTCCGCCGCAGCCGGGCGCGCACGATCGACAGCGGGAGGTATTGTTCCGTCCGGTCGCCGGTGATGTCGCCGAGCGGCATGGTCTCGATCAGGCAGAGATCGAAACCGTGCTCGCCGCACCAGGCCAGCATGCCGTCGAACGCGTCCTCGTTGACCCCCTTCATCGCCACCGCGTTGATCTTGACCCCGAGACCCGCCGCCTTGGCGGCGAAGATGCCGTCGAGGGTCTGCTCGATGCGGCCCCATCGCGTCATGGCGGTGAAGGTCCCAGGGTCCAGCGTGTCGAGCGAGACGTTCACCCGCCGTACTCCCGCCTCGCGCAGGGTGACCGCGTGTTTGGCGAGCTGCGTGCCGTTGGTGGTCACGGTGAGCTCGTCGAGACCCGCCCCGATGCGCCCGCCCAGCGAACGGAACAGCGACATCACGCCGCGCCGCACCAGCGGCTCACCGCCGGTAATCCGGAGCTTCCGGGTGCCGAGACGGATGAACGCCCCGCAAACCCGGTCCAGCTCCTCGAGCGTCAGCACGTCGGCCTTCGGCAGGAACGTCATGTCCTCCGCCATGCAGTACGTGCAGCGCAGGTCGCACCGGTCGGTGACGGAGACGCGGAGATAGGTAATGGCGCGGCCGAACGGATCGAACATAGGCCCTGTCGTCGCTTTCGGAAGATGATGGTCGCGCGATGCACGCGGCGTCCCGCTCAAATGCGACGTTTGAAATCCGGGTTCAAGAGCCGGCCTCAACCGGGAGGGCCGGGCAGGATCTCCAATTCCACTACCGTCGTGTTCACCAGCACTTTACCGGCATCCTCGAAATTGACCGTGACGCGGTCGCCGATCGCGGACTGGACCTGACCCACGCCCCACTCCGGGCGGGCGGGGTGGCGAACAAAATCTCCAGGCTCGACGGGAGAGCGATGCATCGCAGACACTTCCAACGGAAAAGCTCAACGCAACTGTATGTCTTTGTTCCGCACTCAAATCTGCTCCCATTTTGCGGCACACTATCGCGTTTTGAGGCAGACGATCGGCCTCATTTAGCGTTAATCCTTCGCCAAGCAATCGCAACTCGCGTGCGCGAGCCATCGAAAGCCGCTGCCCGATGCCGGATCCGTTGCATGTTTCGGAGATGTTGTGCGCGCGGCTGTGCCACGATTTGAGTGGTCCGCTGGGGTCGCTCCTGGGCGCCACGGAGCTGGCGGCCGAGCAGGGCGAGGGGTCCGAAGCCATCTTGTTGGCCGCCGAGACCGCGCTGACGCTTGGCCGCCGTTTGCGCTTCTTCCGGGCGGCATGGGCCGGCGACTCGAACTCGATGAGCGTGAGTGAGATACAGGAGCTTGCCGCGGGCATCGGCGCCGGGCGGCGCGTGAAGCTGGACTTCTCGGGGCTCGACCCGGCCGGCGTCTTCGCCCCGGCCGATGCGCGGGTGCTGCTGAACGTCGTGCTGCTCGCTGTCGAGAGCATCGCGGGTGACGGATCCGTCGCCGTGGCGGGAGCGGCCGGCGGGGAGATGGTGGTTACCATCGACGGCCCGCGCGCCGCCTGGCCGGCGGGGCTGGCAGCCTGTCTGGCGGACGACCAGGCCGCCTGGGACGCGCTGACCAGCGCACGGTCACTGCAGGCGCCCTTGACGGCCCTCATCGCACGTCGCGCCGGTCTGCGTGTCTCGCTGCTGCTGCCGAGCGGGATCAGCCTCGGTTCCGCGCCTCCCCTGCTCGCGGCGCCCGCTCCCAAGCACTGAGCCTGCCTTTACGGTTTGTTCGTGGCGATGGCTCAGGATGGCGGCTGGTTCGCGGCTGGCGCGGGCCGAGCGGAGCCCGCGGATGGACGACCTGCTTGCCGAGTTCCTGACGGAAACCAACGACAGTCTGGCCGAATTGGACGTGGCCCTCGTGCGCTTCGAGCGCACCCCCGACGACTCGGAGACGCTGTCGCAGATCTTCCGCCTGGTCCACACGATCAAGGGCACCTGCGGGTTCCTCGGGCTGCCGCGGCTTGAGCGCGTCGCGCACGCCGCGGAGAACGTGCTGGGCCGTATCCGCGACGGCGCGCTGCCGGTCACGGCGGACCTGGTCAGCCTCGTTCTGCGCGCGCTCGACCGAGTGAAGGCGATCGTCGCCGGGCTCGGCGCGACCGGTGCGGAACCCGCGGGCGACGACGCGGCCCTGTTGACTGCGCTCGACGAAGCCGCCGAGGGGAGCGGGGCCAAGCCGAAGGCAGTCGCGGCCACCGGTGCGATCGTGCTTGGTGCAGCCGTGCCGCGAGCGCCGGAGGTGGACCCGTCGCCTCCCAACCCCGACGCGATGGCGGCGCAGACGATCCGCGTGACCGTGGATGTCCTCGAGGATCTCATGACCCTGGTGAGCGAGCTGGTTCTCACGCGCAATCAACTGCTCCAGCTCGCGCGGGGCCAGGAAAGCGCCTTCACCGTCCCGCTGCAGCGGCTTTCGCAGATCACCTCCGACTTGCAGGACGGGGTGATGAAGACCCGCATGCAGCCGATCGGCAATGCCTGAAACAAGCTGCCGCGCCTGATCCGCGACTTGGCGCGCGATCTCGGCAAGCAGATCGAGCTGACCATGCGTGGGCAGGAGACCGAACTCGACCGCCAGGTGCTCGAACTCATCAAGGACCCGCTCACCCACATGGTCCGCAACAGCGGGGACCACGGGATCGAGATGCCGGCGGATCGTCGGGCCGCCGGCAAGCCCGAGACCGGCCGTATCGCGCTCGACGCCTACCACGAGGGCGGCCACATCATCATCGAGCTTGCCGATGACGGGCGCGGTCTCGCCGTCGAGCGCATCCGCGCCAAAGTCATGGCGCAGGGTCTCGCGGGCGAAGCCGAGCTGGCCTCGATGACCGACGCGCAGGTGCAGCGGTTCATCTTCCGCCCGGGTTTCTCGACCGCCGCCGAGGTGACGTCCGTCTCCGGCCTCGGCGTCGGGATGGATGTCGTCAAGACCAACATCGAGCGCATCGGCGGCACCATCGACCTCAAGAGCGTGCCGGGGGCGGGCACCAGCTTCACCATCAAGATCCCGCTGACCCTGGCCATCGTCTCGGCTCTCATCGTCGAGGCGTCCGGCGAGCGTTTCGCCGTCCCGCAGATCAGCGTGACCGAACTGGTCCGCGCGGGAGACGGCTCGACGGCGATCGAGCGGATCAATGACGCGCCGGTGCTACGGCTGCGCGGTCGCCTGCTGCCGCTCGTCAACCTCGCGACACTGCTCGGGCTGCACGCGGAGAACACCGGCGCCCCCGGGGAGACCGACGCAGGCGCCTACATCGTCGTCACGCAAGTGGGCGCCGTGACGCTCGGGATCATGGTCGATCAGGTGTTCGACACCGAGGAGATCGTCGTCAAGCCCGTCGCACCGATCCTGCGGCACATCACGATGTTCAGCGGCAACACCATCCTGGGCGACGGGTCGGTGATCATGATCCTCGATCCGAACGGGATCGCGCGCGCCACCGCGATCGGCGGGGCCGGCGAGAGCAGGGGCGCGCTGGCGACCAATTCCGGATCGCAGCGCAGCGAGGACCGCGCGGCGATCCTGATGTTTCGCGCCGGCGGCAAGCAGCCCTTCGCCGTGCCGCTTGGCCTCGTGGCGCGCCTCGAGCAGATCCCGACCGAGCGGATCGAGCGGTCGTCGGGCGAACTGGTCACGCAATATCGCGGTCGCCTGATGCCGCTGATGCCCGTGTCCGGCCGCATCGTCGACGAACGCGACAGCCATCCGGTCCTGGTGTTCGCCGACGGCGATCACAGCATGGGGCTCGTCGTCGACGAAATCGTCGACGTGGTGGAGGACCGGCTCCACGTCGAGCTTTCCTCGACCCGCCCGGGTCTGCTCGGCAGCGCCGTGGTCGCGGGACAGGCGACCGACGTGATCGATATCGCCTACTGGCTGTCGCAGGCCCGGCGGGATTGGTTCGCCGGCCGCACCGGAGCCGGAGCGAGCCGGCCTTCGCTCCTGCTGGTCGACGACAGTGATTTCCTGCGCCAACTCCTGATCCCCTGGTTGTCGGCTGCCGGCTATGACGTAACGGCGGCCTCAAGTGCCGTCGCCGCCTTGCAGCTGCGCGACGAGGGCGTCCGGTTCGACGCGATCGTCTCGGATATCGAGATGCCCGAGGCCGACGGCCTCGCCTTCGCCCGCACCGTGCGGTCGGGCGGCTCCTGGCGTGCGTTGCCGCTCATCGCGTTCTCCGCATCCAACCGACCGACTATCGCCGACGAGGCGTTCAGCGCCGGGTTCAACGCCGTCGTCGGGAAATCCGACCGCGACGCGCTGCTTGGGGCGCTGCGGGCCGCCTTGGCCGCGCCCGCCTCCGCCTGAAATGAACCCGAACGCGGAGACGCGCGCGATGTCGACCGATCTGCTGGACACCAACGCCGAGGCGGCGGACGAAATCCTGGTGACCTTGAGCGTTGCCGACCAGCTGTGCGGCATCCCGGTGCTCGGCGTTCGCGACGTGCTCGGCCCACAGGCGATCACCCGGATCCCGCTGGCGCCGCCGGAGATCGCCGGCAGCCTCAACCTGCGCGGCCGAATCGTCACCGCGATCGATCTGCGGCGTCGCCTCGGGCTGGCGGCACGGCCGCCGAATGTCTCGCCGATGTCCGTCGTGGTGGAGCAAGGCGGTGAGTTGTACGCATTGCTTGTCGACCAGGTCGCCGAGGTGATGGCGCTCCCGCCGAACACGTTCGAGCGCAATCCGCCCACCCTGGCCGCGACATGGAAGGCGGTGAGCACCGGCATCTATCGCCTGGAGGGGCAGCTGCTGCTGCAGCTTGACGTGGCCCGGCTGCTGACCATCGAGGAAGGGAGCTGATCCATGGCTCCCACATGTCTCGTCGTTGATGACAGCGCCGTGGTGCGCAAGGTCGCGCGTCGCATCCTGGAGGCGAACGGGTTCACCGTGCAGGAGGCGGAGGACGGCTGGAAGGCGCTCGAGGCCTGCCGGCGTGCGATGCCGGATTGCGTGTTGTTGGACTGGAACATGCCCGTGATGAACGGGCTCGAGTTCCTCCAAGCGGTGCGCCGCGAGTTCGACGGCATCCGGCCGCCGATCGTGTTCTGCACCACCGAAACCGACACGAGCTTCATCGAGCACGCGATCGAGAGCGGCGCCCAGGAATACGTGATGAAGCCGTTCGACGAGGACATCCTGATCGGCAAATTCGCGCAGGCCGGGCTGCTGTGAGCGAGGCGGCGGCAAGCCGACCTGTTCCCGCGAGTGCCGGGCCGGGACCGGCCGCTCGGGTGATGATCTGCGACGACTCGGCGGTCATCCGCGCGGCCATCGCGCGAATGCTGCAAGCCGATCCGGCGATCCGCGTCGTCGCCCGGGTCGGCAACGGGCAGCTGGCGCTCGCCGAGTTGCAACGTCAGGCCGTCGACGTTGTGGTGCTCGACATCGAGATGCCGGTCATGGACGGATTGACGGCGCTGCCGTTGCTGCTCCGCGCCGATCCCGGCCTCCGCGTGGTGATGGCCTCCACCTTGACGACGCGGGGCGCGGAGATCGCGCTCCGCGCGCTGCGTCTCGGCGCCGCGGATTACGTGCCCAAGCCGGGCACCGCCGAGATCGCCGACGGCACGTTCCGCCGCGAGCTGATCGCCAAGGTCAAGGGCCTTGCCCGCCTGCGTGGCCGCTTGCCCGCGCCTCCCGGCAGCGCGCTCGCGTCGCGTCCCGCGCCCCGGGTAGCGCCTGCGCTGCTCGCGATCGGCAGCTCGACCGGCGGCCCGCAGGCATTGTTCGCGCTCATGCAGGGACTGGGACGCGACGTGGCGGTGCCGGTGGTGCTCACCCAGCACATGCCGGCGACCTTCATGCCGATCCTGGCCGAGCATCTGACGCGGCTGGGCGGGATGCCCTGCACGGAGGCGCGCGACGACGAAGCGTTGCGGCCCGGCTGCGTCCATCTCGCACCCGGCGATCGGCACTTGCTGGTGGAGGCGGCCGGCGCGGGCTTGCGCGCCCGGCTGTCGGCCGGTCCGCCGGAGAATTTCTGTCGGCCCTCGGTCGATCCGATGTTGCGGAGTGCCGCGATCGCATGTGGCGGCCGGGTGCTGATGGTGATGCTGACCGGGATGGGACATGACGGGCTCGCCGGCACGCGGCGACTGGTCGAGGCGGGCGGCACGGCGATCGCGCAGGACGAGGCGACCAGCATTGTCTGGGGCATGCCGGGCGCCATCGCGCAGGCCGGGCTGTGCCATGCCGTGCTGCCGCTCCCGGCGATCGCGCAACATGTGCGGGGCATCCTCGGGCGCGCGCCGAGCAAGCCGACATCGGGCCGGCGAGCATGACCGCCTTCGATCAGCTCGCCTCCCTGCTCCGCGCCCGCTCCGGCCTGGTGATCGGGCCGGACAAGCTCTACCTGCTCGAGGTCCGGCTCGGGCCGATCCTGCAGCGCGAGCGTCTGCGCGACCTCGCCGCCCTCGCCGACCGGCTGCTGCGGCCCGGCGCCGAGGCGATCGCCGAGGCCGTGGTCGAAGCGATGACCACCAACGAAAGCCTGTTCTTCCGCGACCAAAGGCCTTTCGCCAACGCGCCAACGCGCTGCCGGCGCTGCTGGCCGCGCGGCCGCCGGGGTCGCCGTTGCGCGTCTGGTCGGCCGCCAGCTCGTCGGGGCAGGAGGCCTACTCGCTCGCCATGATCGTCGCGGAGTGCCGCGCCCTGTTCGGCGACCGCCGGGTCGAGATCCTCGGCACCGATATCGCGCGCGAGCAGATCGCTCGGGCCCGGGAAGGCCTCTACAACCAGTTCGAGATCCAGCGCGGGCTGCCGATGCAGATGCTGGTGCGGTACTTCCGCAAGGAGCCGCCGCACTGGCGCGTGGTCGATACGCTGCGCGACCGCGTGCAATTCCGGGAGTGGAACCTGCTGTCCGACCTGCGGCCGCTCGGGCGGTTCGACGTCGTGTTCTGCCGAAACGTGCTGATCTATTTCGATCAGCCCACCAAGCGGCGGGTGCTGGAGGCCATCGCGCGGCAGATGGCCCCGGACGGGCTGCTGTACTTGGGCGGCGCGGAGACGGTGCTCGGCATCACCGACCGGTTCGCTCCCTTGCTGGGCGAACGCGGCGTCTACCGGGCCGCCGCCGCCCCGCGCCCAGTCCCGCTCCCAAACGCGCTGCCGCTGCAAGCCGCGCTGGCCGGATGAAGCCCTGGCCGGATGAAGCCGTGCACGGATCAGTTCATGCCGCCTCGCGCGGCAATCGGCCAAAGGCACTCGACCCGCCCGGCGCGCACGCCGACATACCAGTCGTAACGGTCCACGGTCGGGTCGCAGTGCCCCGGCACCAAGCGCAGCTTGTCGCCGAGGCGAGGCGGATCGGCGTCCGCCCGCACCGTGAGCTTGCCGTGCTCGTCGGAGGCGCCGGCATAGGTCAGGCCGGGTTGTTGCCAGACAAGCGGCAGGCCGGAATCGACAGCCAGCGCCTTGAGCCCCGCGTCCACCACGGCGATGCCCGGGCGGGCCGCGCTCATCACCGTGCTGAGCACGAACAGGGCGTGGCGGAACGTGCCGACCGGCGCGCCGGCGGCGTCCAGGTTGCGCGCGTAGTCGGCGTCCATGAATACGTAGCTGCCGGCTTGCACCTCGGTGTAGACGCCGGATCCGGCTTCGAGCGCGAAGGTGCCGGTGCCACCGCCGCCGACGATCGGACAGTCGAGCCCTTGCTGGCGCAATTGCTCGACGGTACGGCGCGTGGACTCGGTCGCCGCGTCGATCAGCTGCTGCCTTTCATCGGGGGTGCGCCGGTGTTGTGCGCTGCCCTGGTAGGCCTGCAAGCCGCCGAACACGAGATGCGGCGAAGCGGCGATGCCGCGGGCGAGGGCGACGGCGTCCGGCCCGGGTGCCACGCCGCAGCGGCCGGCGCCGACATCGATCTCGACCAGCACCGTCATCCGCTGCCCGCTATCGGCCGCCGCGACCTCGATCGCGCGCACCTGGGCCGCATCGTCGGCGCACACCGCGACGCGCGCGATACGCGCCAGCGCGGCGAGCCGGGCGAGCTTGGCGGCTCCCACCACCTCGTTGCTGACCAGGATGTCGGGCACCCCGCCCCAGGCCAGCGCCTCGGCCTCCGCCACCTTCTGCACGCACTGTCCGACGGCGCCGCGCGCCATCTGCAAATGCGCGATCACCGGCGATTTATGCGTCTTGGCGTGGGCGCGGAGCTTCACGCCCGTCGGCGCAAGCAACGCCGCCATCGTGTCGAGGTTGGCCTCGAAGGCGTCGAGATCGATCACCAGGGCAGGGGTGTCGATCTCGTCCTCGCGCATCCCCGGTCGTGCGGGCGGCGGCTGCATGGTAATCGATCCCTCAGTGGCAGTCTGGCCGGCATGGGCGATTCCGGCGACTGCCGCAAGCGTGCGATGCGCCACTGGCCCGGCGGCCGCCGCACCGTTACGCTGCGCCCTCCCGCCACCGCAAGGACCTCCCTATGCGTCTGACACGCCGCGCCGTGCTCGGCACCACCCTGGCCGCCTCGGTCGCCCCGCTCCGGCGGCCCCGCGCGCAGGCGCCCGGCATCAGGATCGGGGTAATGAACGACATGTCGGGGCCGTACCGGGACGATGGCGGCATGACGGGGGTGATCTGCGCGCGGCAGGCGCTCGAGGATTTCGGCGTCTCGGGCAAGGGGATGAACGTCGAGATCATCTTCGCCGACCACCAGAACAAGCCCGACATCGGCGTCTCCATCGCGCGCCAGTGGTTCGACCGCGACGCCGTGGACGTGATCCTGGACGTGCCGACCTCGTCGGTGGCGCTCGCCGTCAACACGGTGTGCCGGGAGAAGAACAAGGTCTATCTCAACTCGGGCGGCGGCACCTCGGACCTCACGGGCGCGCAATGCAGCCCGAACCTCGTGCACTGGACCTACGACACCTACATGCTCTCCAAGACCGCCGGCGAGGCGATGGTCAAGCGCGGCGGCGACACCTGGTTCCTGGTCGTCGCCGATTACGCCTTCGGCCAGGCGCTGCAGCGCGACGCCACCAAGGTGATCGCCGCGGCGGGGGGCAAGGCGGTCGGCAGCATCGCCTACCCGTTCCCCGATACGACGGATTTCTCGTCGGTGCTGGTCCGCGCGCAGGCGTCGGGGGCCAAGGTGCTCGGCCTCTGCAACGCCGGCGCCGACACCAACAATTGCATCAAGCAGGCGCGCGAGTTCAGTCTGATGGATACCATGAAGATTGCCGCCCTGCTGATCCAGAGCACCAACGTGCATGCGCTCGGGCTTGAGACGGCGCAGGGCCTCGTGCTCACGCAGGCCTACTACTGGGACTTCAACGACCGCACCCGCGCCTTCATGGACCGCATCCGGCCGAAGACGCCGAAGATCTATCCGAACATGACGCAGGCCGGGGATTACGCCGCGACGTTGCACTACCTCAAGGTGGTCGCCGACATGGGCATCCCGGCGGCGAAGGCCGACGGGCGCGCGGTGGTCGAGCGGATGAAGGCGATGCCGACCGACGATGACTGCTTCGGCAAGGGCCGCATCCGTGCGGACGGGCGCCACATTCATGACGTCCACTTGTTCGAGGCGAAGAAACCGTCGGAGAGCCGCGCCGAGTTCGACCTATTGAAATGGATCGCCACCACCCCGGCCGATCAGGCGTTCAGGCCGCTGGACCAGGGCGGCTGCCCCATGGTGAAAGCGTGAGCACGGAGACCGCGATGCCCCAGATCGAGATGTACACGCAGCCCTGGTGCCCGTATTGCACGCGGGCCAAGTCCATTCTGGACGGCAAGGGTGTCCCTTATCGCGAGATCGACGCGCCCGGCGGCACGCCGGCGCGGGCCGAGGCCATGCGGCGCGCGGGCGGCCGCACGTCGGTGCCGCAGATCTTCATCGACGGACAGCACGTCGGCGGCTGTGACGATCTCATGGCTCTCGATCGTGCCGGCCGGCTCGACCCGATGCTGCAGGCGGTGCCGCGGCCTGCCGCCAACGCCGGATGAGCGGGCGAGTGTTGGCAGTTCCTTGTCAAGACTGCCACGGTCGGCCATCTCTGCAAGCACGATCGATTTCGACGGGCGCGGGATGATCCATTACCAGTTGCGATGCAGTCATCGGCACGAGTTCGATGGCTGGTTCAAAGACAGTCTGGGTTTCGAGAAACAGGCCGATCGCGGGCTGGTCGCCTGTCCTGAATGCGGTGACACGGACGTGACGCGCGCGCTGATGGCGCCTGCGCTGCCCAGGAAAGGCGAGCGCATCGTGCCGCCGCAGCTCCCGGCCGAGGCGCCCGCGCCGGTCGCTCCGGTCAAGGCGGCCGCCGGTCCGGTGCCGGCGCAGATGATCGCCATGCTGCAGCGCATGCGCGCCGAAGTGGAGAGGAATTGCGACTACGTGGGCGAGCAGTTCGCCGCCGAGGCGCGCAAGATCCATCGCGGCGAGAGCGACAAACGCAGTATCTACGGCGAGTCGACCCCGGAGCAGGCCGAAGCGCTCGCCGAGGAAGGGATCGATGTGTCGCAGATCCCGTGGGTGCCGCGCGCCGACGGCTGACGCGGGCCTCAGGCGGTCTCGGCGACCGCGATGTAGTTCACCGCGAGATCGCGGGTGGTGCGCCAGCGCCCGGCAATCGGGTCCGGCGTCATTCCCGCGATATCGCTCACCCGCATGCCCGCTGCGCGCAGCATGCCGCCCAGTTCGGCCGGTCGAACGAAGCGGCGCCAGTCATGGGTGCCGCGCGGCAACAGCCCGAGCACGTATTCGGCGCCGAGCTTGGCGGTGATGAACGCGCGCGGGGTCCGGTTCAGCGTCGAGAGGAATAGCAGCCCGCCGGGCGCCAGCAACCGAGCGAGGCTGGCGACGAACCGCGCCGGGTCGGGCACGTGCTCGATCACCTCCAGAGCCGTGATCGCCTCGAAACGCTCGGCCTTGAGTTCCTCGGCCTCGCCCTCCCGGTACACGAGGTGCAGTCCCTGTCCGGCGGCGTGGGCGCGCGCCGCCTGGATTGCCTCGCCGGCCGCATCGATGCCGAGCACCTGGTAGCCGCGCCGCGCCAGGGCCTCGGCCGCGAGCCCGGCGCCGCAGCCCACGTCGAGCAGCCGCACCGCTCCCGCATCGGGGAATCGTCGGCCGATCCGCCGGCCGATCCAGTCAACCCGCAACGGATTCATCTGGTGCAGCGGTCGCATCGGGCCGCGCGGGTCCCACCAGCGCGACGCCAGCGCGTCGAACCGCGCCACCTCGTCGGCGGATGCGTTTCGCATCGGTGGCGCCTCTGTCCCGCTTGCCGCCAAGGTTGCCGCTCCTCCCTACCGCAAGTATGTGTGCGGTCGCTGGCGGGCGCGCAATCCTCGTCGGGGTGAGCCCGCCCCCGGCGCCCGCTTGTCGGGCCCGCCCGCAAGGAAAGCACGGCTTCAGGTTCATGGCCCGCATCGTGATGAAGTTCGGCGGCACCTCCGTCGCCGACCTCGACCGCATCCGCACCGTCGCCGGTCGGATCAAGCGCGAGGTCGAGGACGGCAACGAGGTCGCCGTGGTGGTTTCCGCCATGTCCGGTGCGACGAATCAACTCGTCGGCTGGTGTCAGGCGCTCGCGCCGCTGCATGACGCGCGCGAGTACGACGCGGTGGTGGCGACCGGCGAGCAGGTGACCACCGGCCTGTTGGCGCTCGCGCTGCAGGATCGGGGCGTGGACGCGCGGTCCTGGCAGGGCTGGCAAATCCCGATCCGCACCGACGGCGCGCACGGCAAGGCGCGCATCGCCGGCATCGAAGGGGATGAACTGGTGCGCCGGATGCAGGCCGGGCAGGTGCCCGTGGTCGCGGGATTTCAGGGGGTCGGGCCGAACAACCGCATCACCACGCTCGGCCGCGGCGGGTCGGACACCTCGGCGGTCGCCCTGGCGGCGGCGCTGCAGGCCGATCGCTGCGATATTTATACCGATGTAGACGGCGTTTACACAACCGATCCGCGCATCGTACCAAGGGCGCGCAAGCTGGCGAGCATCAGCTACGAGGAAATGCTGGAACTTGCCTCGGTCGGGGCCAAGGTGTTGCAGACCCGGAGCGTCGAGCTGGCGATGAACGAGGGGGTGCGCGTGCAGGTGCTGTCGAGCTTCGCCGACACGCCGGGCACCCTGGTGGTGGATGAGGACGAGATCGTGGAAAGAGAGATCGTGGCCGGGATCGCCTATTCCCGCGACGAGGCGAAGATCACCGTCCGTCGGGTGCCCGACCGCCCGGGCATCGCCGCCGCGCTGTTCGGCGCCTTGGCCGCGCACAGCGTCAACGTCGACATGATCGTGCAGAACATTTCCGCCGAAGGGAACACCGACATGACGTTCACCGTCGGCGCGGCCGACCTGCCGCGTGCGCGCGCCACCTTGGCCGACATCCAGCCACAACTCGGATACGCCGAGATCGTCGCCGATGCCGATGTCACCAAGCTCAGCGTGGTCGGCGTGGGCATGCGCAGCCACGCCGGTGTGGCCAACACCATGTTCCAAGCGCTCGCCGATAAGGCAATCAATATACAAGTTATCTCGACGAGCGAGATCAAGATCAGCGTGCTGATCGCCAGCGAGTATACCGAACTGGCGGTGCGTGCCCTGCACACTGCCTATGGTCTCGATGGCGCCTGACATAAACGCGCCCGAGCCTGAGACCGGCCGCGCGGCGGCAACCCTTCGTCGTCTCTGGTCGCGGGGCGCCGCCTTCCTCGGCTGCGACGTCGCGATCATGGGCGGGGCGATGAGCTGGGTGAGTGAACGGCATCTGGTGGCCGCGATCTCCGACGCCGGCGGCTTCGGGGTCATCGCCTGCGGGTCGATGGACCCCGACCTGCTGGCCGCCGAGATCGCCGGCACGCAGGCGCTGACCAGCAATGCGTTCGGCGTGAACATAATCACCATGCATCCGCGGCTCAACGACCTCATTCGGGTCTGCCTGCAGGCTGGGGTCGGGCACATCGTCCTGGCCGGCGGCATTCCGCCCGGTGCGGCGGTGCGCGCGGTGAAGGACGGGGGCGCCAAGCTCGTCGCCTTCGCGCCCGCGCTGGTGCTCGCGCGGCGCCTCGTCCGCTCGGGGGTGGACGCTCTGGTGATCGAGGGCTCCGAGGCGGGCGGGCATATCGGGCCGGTCAGTCTCACCGTCCTGGCGCAGGAAATCCTGCCGCATATCCGCCAGGTGCCGGTCTTCGTCGCCGGCGGCCTCGGCCGCGGCGAGGCGATCCTGTCGTTCCTGGAGATGGGCGCCGCCGGCGCGCAGCTGGGGACGATGTTCGCCGCCGCGACCGAGTCGATCGCCCACCCGCGTTTCAAGCAGGCCTTCGTCCGCGCCCACGCGCGCGACGCCTTGCCGTCCGTGCAGCTCGATGGACGCTTCCCGGTCATTCCGGTCCGCGGCTTGGTGAACGCCGGCGCGCGCCGGTTCGTGGCACACCAGGCGGAAACGCTTGCCCGATTCCGCGCCGGCGAATTGACTCGCGAGGCGGCGCAACTCGCGATCGAACATTTCTGGGCCGGCGCGTTGCGGCGGGCCGTGATCGACGGCGACGTCGAGGAGGGCTCGGTCATGGCCGGCCAGTCGGTCGGGATGGTCGACGCCGAACTGCCGGTCGCCGCGATCATCTCGGACCTGGTCGGGCAGGCCGTGGCAGCCCTCGCTGCGCGTGCGTCGGGCTGACCGCGTGATCGACCCGCGGCGGCTGATGGCCCGGCTGCGCGAGGCGATGGCGCATGGCGCCGCCAGCCTGCAGGTTCTCGTGACGATCGTGGCCTCCGAGACGGCGGCCGACGCGTGCTCCGTCTATGCGATGCGCCCGGGCGACTTGCTGGAACTTGCGGCCACCTGCGGCCTCAATCCCGGAGCGGTCGGGCGCACCCGGTTGCGGGTAGGCGAGGGGATCGTCGGCCTCAGCGCGGCGACCGGCGCAGTCTTGAACCTGCCCGATGCGCAGAACCATCCTGCCTTCGCGTATCGCCCGGAAACCAGCGAGGAGCCCTACGTTTCCCTGCTCGCTCTGCCGATACGCCGCGCCGGGCACACGGTGGGCGTGCTCGTCCTGCAGAGCCGTTCCGTGCGCCAGTTCGACGATCTCGAGGTGGAGATCCTGGAAACGGTCGCAATGCTCATGGCCGGGCCGCTCGCCTCGGCCGGTGCGTCGGACGGGGCGGAGGAGGGGGTGGTGTCCACCTTGCCCCGCGTGTTCGCGGGCAAGACCCTGGCGGGCGGCATCGCCATCGGTCCGGTGGTGCCGCGCGGGCCGCGTTTCGTGGCGCGCCGTCTGCTCGCCGACGATCCCGAGGCGGAGCAGGCTCGCCTGCATCGGGCCGCCGGGCAGATGCAGCGCCGTCTTGACGACCTGATCGGGGCGCGGATGCCGGATGGTGACGCGCCGCGGGAGGTCCTGGAGGCGTATCGCCTGATCGCCGCCGACACCGGTTGGCTGCGCCGCGTCGACGCGGCGATCCGCGGCGGCGGCCTTTCCGCGGAAGCCGCCGTGCAACGCGTGACGGGCGAGTTGCGTGACCGGATGCGCCGTCTGGCCGATCCGTACTTGCGCGAGCGCCTGGCGGACCTCGAGGATCTCGCGGGCCGGCTGTTGGTCGAGCTTGACGGCAGCCCCCTGGAGACCCCGGTCGTCCCGGGAGCCATCCTGCTTGCACGTCGCCTCGGCCCGGCCGAGCTGCTCGACTGGCACGCGCGCGGCATCGTCGGCCTGGTCATCGAGGAGGCCAGCGCCGGGGGACACGCTGCCATTATGGCCCGTGCCCTGGGCCTGCCGATGCTCGGCGGTGCGAGGGGGGTGGTGGACGCTGCCCAACCGGACGACGAAGCCGTGCTCGACGCCGACGAGAGCCAGCTGATCCTGCGCCCGGAAAGCGAGGTCAAGCAGGGCTACCGCCACGCGGTTGCCGCGCGCACGGAGCAACAGGCGGGTTGGGCGACGCTGCGCGACCGCCCCGCGGTCACCGCCGACGGCGAGCATGTCTCCCTGATGCTCAATATCGGGCTCAGTCTGGAACTGGAGCAGCTCAACATCACCGGCGCGGAGGGCATCGGCCTGTTCCGCACCGAGATCGCCATGCTGGCGCGGGGCGCCGTTGCCGATGTTGCGGAGCAGGCGGCGATCTACGCCCGCGTGCTGGATGCGGTGGGCGGGCGGCCGGTGCTGTTCCGCACGCTCGATCTCGGGGGCGACAAGCTGCTGCCGGGCGCGGAGGCGCCGACCGAGGAAAATCCGGCGATGGGCTGGCGTAGCCTGCGCATCGGTCTCGACCGGCCGGCCGTCATGCGCCGGCAACTGCGGGCCTTGCTCCTCGCCGCCGCGGGACGGCCGCTTTCGGTCATGTTTCCGATGGTGGCCACGGTCGCCGAATTCCGTGCCGCGCGCGCGCTGCTCCAGGCGGAAGCCAAGCGGGTGCGCTCGCCGCCGGCGCGCCTCGAGATCGGCACCATGCTAGAGGTGCCCGCGCTGATGTGGCAGCTACCGGCCTTGCTGCGCGAAGTCGATTTCATCTCCGTCGGATCGAACGACCTGCTGCAATTCCTGTTCGCGGCGGATCGCGGCAATCCGGCGCTGTCTGGCCGCTACGACCTGCTGTCGCCGCCGGTGCTCGACCTGTTCGACGAGTTGCTCAAGGCGTCCGGCGCAGCGGGCGTGCCGGTTTCCCTGTGCGGCGACGCGGCGTCGCATCCCTTGGAAGCGCTTGCGTTGGTGGGTCTCGGGTTTCGGTCACTTTCAATGGCCGCGCCGGGCGTGCTGCCCGTGAAGGCAATGCTGTCCCGCGTGAAACTTGCGGAGTTCCGCGACGTGCTCGGGGCCGTCCGCCGGAACGCGTCTGGGGAAGCGAGCCTGCGCGAGCCGATCACTTCTTGGGCGCGGGAACACGAACTGTTGTTTTGACAGCTGGGCCGTCGCCGGCTTGTCCGCAATCACTGGCGAGAATCGACCGCTGCCTGCAACTGCGTCATTGTAATTTCGGTGGCAAATGGGGTTTTCTCCGCCGATACGCCGCTGACGCTGGTGCGGCCTGTTTTTCAGCGATGATTTCGCGGGTTGGACGTGACCGTGCTGCATCGTAGGCCGAAGCCGGTCGGGAACCGGTCCGTGACGTCCGCCGGTGTGGGCAACGCCGAGGGCGTCCTCTCCGGCCCCGCCGTCGTCGGCGCCGAGCTACGCGCTGCCCGCGAGCGGCTGGGCTGGGCGCTTGCGGACGTTGCAGCGGGCTTACGCATCCGGTTGCCGTACTTGGAGGCCCTGGAAGCCGGTCGGGTGGGCGATCTGCCGGCTGCGGCGTATGCACTCGGCTTCCTGCGGACCTACGCGGCGGCTCTGGGGCTCGATGCGGAACAGCAAGTCAGGCGTTTCAAGGCCTCCGACCAGGACATCACGCGCAAGATCGATCTCGAATTCCCGGTGCCGGCGCCCGAGCGCGGCCTGCCGGGCGGTGCGGTCGCCCTGCTGGCGGTCATTCTCGCGGTCGGCGCCTACGCCGGATGGTATCGGCTTTCCGGCGAAGGCAGGTTGCCCGCCGAGGTCGTCCAGCCGGTGCCGGAGCGCCTCGCGCCCCTCGCCGAGCAGGCCATCCCGCCGGCACTGCCGCTGGGTCCCGCCGCACCGATCGGCACACCGGCAACGCCGGCGCTGGCCGCCGTACCGCCCGCCGCAATCCCTCCGATCGACATGCCGTCCGTGCCGCCGACCTCCGCCGCCGCCGCCATGCCACTGCCGCGCCCGTCCACGGCGGACGCGAGCGTCGTCACGCCCGCTAACCCGCCGCAGGGCACGGATGACGGACGCATCGTGTTGCGCGCGCGCGCCGACACCTGGCTGCAAGTGCGCGAACGCGGCGGCCCCGTCCTGCTCAACCGCGTGCTGCATGGCGGCGAGAGTTGGCCGGTGCCGGCCCGGCCCAACCTGCTGCTGAGCACGGGGAATGCCGGGGGCACCGATCTTGTGGTCGACGGTACCGTGGCGCTGGGCTTCGGTGCAGCCGGCGCGGTTCGGCGCGACCTGCCGCTCGATGCCGATGTCATCAAGCAGGGCAAGCTGCCGGCCCAGGTTCAGGCCGCGGCCCAGCCGGCTCCGGCCGAGGCGGCTCCGGCGCAGTTGGGAGCGCCTCGTTCGTCGCCGCAGTAGCGGAACGCCACGGGTTCACCAATCTGCGGATCAAGTCTATTCAGACGTTTCCGCATCCCGGAGCTGCCGAGCCATGAACTACCGCCCCTACCAGCAGATCACGCGTCGGGCCTCGCGTCGCATCCATGTCGGGCCGGTGCCGGTGGGCGGCGACGCCCCGATCACCGTGCAGACCATGACCAACACGCTCACGACGGACGTGGCGGGGACCGTCGCGCAGATCCGGCGGGCCGAGAAGGCGGGCGTCGACATCGTGCGCGTCTCCTGCCCCGACCAAGCAAGTGCGCTGGCGCTGAAGGATATCGTGGCTCAAGTCAGTGTGCCGATCGTCGCCGACATCCACTTCCATTATAAGCGCGCCATCGAGGCGGCCGAGAGCGGGGCCGCCTGCCTGCGGATCAACCCTGGCAACATCGGCAGTTCGGAGCGCGTGCGCGAGGTCGTCAAGGCGGCGCGCGACCACGGGTGTTCCATGCGGATCGGCGTCAACGCCGGCTCGCTCGAGCGGCACCTGCTCGAGAAGTATGGCGAACCCAACCCCGAGGCATTGGTCGAGAGCGCGCTCGAGCACGCCAAAATCCTGCAGGACCACGATTTCCACGAGTTCAAGATCAGCGTGAAGGCGTCCGACGTGTTCCTCGCCGTCGCCGCTTACCAGCAGCTCGCCGAGGTATGCGACCACCCGCTGCATGTCGGCATCACCGAAGCCGGCGGCCGGCGCATGGGCACCGTCAAGTCGTCGATCGGCCTGGGCTCGCTGCTCTGGGCCGGCATCGGCGATACCCTGCGCGTTTCCCTCTCTGACGAACCGGAGGAGGAGGTCCGGGTCGGCTGGGACATGCTGAAAACGCTCGGCATCCGGCATCGCGGGGTGAAGGTGATCTCCTGCCCGTCCTGCGCGCGGCAGGGCTTCAACGTGATCGAGACGGTGCAGACCCTGGAGGACCGGCTCGCCCACATCGAGACGCCGTTGACGCTCTCGATCATCGGCTGCGTGGTGAACGGGCCTGGCGAG
>JAABUQ010002607.1_pt1 | contig 35236 bp, 25 predicted proteins | sample 5560001 | NCBI WGS metagenome assembly JAABUQ01 (sample SAMN10711888, study PRJNA513371) | rock metagenome | isolation source: Antarctica rocks | place: Antarctica: Victoria Land, Finger Mt nord | collected 2015-12-18
CGGTGGACCTACACCCTGGCCGAGACGGCGCTGGTGGTCGTCCCGCAGTTGCGGCAGGCCGTCGCCGACCAGCTCGCGCAGGGGGAGATCATCGGCGCGGACCTCGTCGGCCCCAAGGTGGTCGTGGTCAACCAGCAGATGGACGTGTTCCTGGACCAGGCGAACGCCGTCGACACGACGGACCTCGCGCTGCCGGACCAATGGGTGTACGACGAGGCGCAGCAGCGCGAGGTCCGCGAGCCGGCCGCGACGTTCGCGAGCGCGATCCGGGACGGGGCGTGGGGCAACAAAGAGAAGCGGCCGCCACAGACGGCCATCCAGCGCGTGACCGATGACTTGTCCTCGTAGCCCCCTCATGCCGTCCCCTCCCAAGGCAGCAGCAGGTGTGAAGGCGGTGGCAGAGGCGCTGCGGACGGCGCGGCACACCGTGGAGAGCGACGAGAGGACACGCCCGGACGATCATGGGAACCCGCACCCGTCGTCAGGCGACGGGTGCGGGTACCGCGCGCCCATGCACGGTTGGCCGGCGGCGCGGGCCCGCGGGCGCGGTGGCCCGGGAGGCGCCGGGCAACCTCTAGGGCCACAGACGGCTAGGCCGAGAGGCAGCGGGGAGGAGAGAGCGTGATCAGGCAGGAGGAGGCGGTGGGGGTGGCCGGACGGGCGCAAGCGGGTCGGGCCCCGCGGCGGGCGGGCGGGCGGCGGGGACGGGTCCGGCTACTGGGCCTGGCGGCGCTGGTGGTTATCGGCGCCACGGTCAGCGCCGCCGTGGGGCTGCCGGGCCGCCTGTTCAAGACCCAGCCCCGTCCCATCGTCACCATCGCCGTCGGCGCCAAGCCCTCCGGCGTGGCGGTGGACCCCGCCGCCCACTGCGTCTACGTCGCCAACTCCGGCAGTGCCAGCGTCTCGGTGCTCGACACCGAGAGCAACGCGGTCGTGGCCACTGTCCAGGTAGGCCGCGGACCGGTCGCCGTGGCGGTGGACCCCGCCACCCACCGCGCCTACGTCGCCAACCAGGACGACGGCGCCGTCTCGGTGCTCGGGATGAACGGGATGCTATAGAGGAGAGCGCCACGGGGCTGGCGCCCCGGCTCGTCTACAGGGACGACGGCCAGCGCGTCGAGCCCCCTGGAGCGATACGCGGCGCGGGAGCGGCGCCGGGGCAGGCGCTCGGGACCTTCGCCTGGTTCGCCACCAACAGTGGCAGCTATGGGTAACGCCCGCGGGTCCCGCGGAGGCGATGTTAGCTTGCACGCGCGCTGCCGGCCTCTGCATCCGCAGCGTTGGCCTCTTGGGCCGCGCGCAGCCAGCGCGCCAGGTCATCGGGCGGCAGCGGTTGGATGACGTCGCCCTCCGTCGCCGCGTCGTTCTTCCCGGCGAGCGACCCGTTGCGGAGCGCGGTCGGGTCCTGGCGCTCGGCCTCGCCCTCCGCGCCCAGGGCCTGGTCGAGCGCCAGGACCAACGACCGGAGGGGGCGGTCGTCTCCGGCCCCTGCCTGTCGCGCCTGCCACACGAAGGTCCTGTCCATCGTAAACTCGTGGACCGGCAGTCCCCGCAGCAGACCCAGGATGGAATACTCGCCACCGACATCGGCGATAGCGAGCCGCACCCCCGTCTCCGCCAGGAGTGCGAGCAGCGCCCGACCGCGCTCCGGTTGCATCGCCAACGCGCTCTCCGTCAGTGCCAGGGTCAGCCGGGCGGGCGCCACGCCGTGTCGCTCGAGCATGGCGGCAACCTCCTCGGGCAGCCCCGCTTCGCGCAGACCGCGCAACGACAGGGTCGCCGACACGTCGACGGACAGGCCGTCCTTGTCCCAGGAGGCGCATTGCCGCACCGCCTCGTCCAGCATCCACAACGTGAGCGGGGTGATCAACCCGGTTTGCTCGGCCACCGGGATAAACGCGTCGGGCGGGAGCAATCCCTGCTCCGGGTGCGGCCAATACACCGTCGCCTCCACGCGCGGGGTCTGCTCGTCGGAGACCGCGGACGCGGTGGGCAGCGGCCGGTAGCGCACTTGGAGATCGCCCGCCGCGACGGCCCAGCGCAGCTCGGCGGCGAGCGTGAGGCGGCCGGGCTGATGCTCATCCTGTGCCGCGTCGTAGACGGCGTGGCCGCCGCCGGAACGCTTGGCCACGTACATGGCCACGTCGGCCTGCCGCAGCAGCGCGTCCCCATCGAGCGTCCGGTCGGTACACGGGGCGATGCCGATACTGCCGCTGACCTCGATCACATGATCGCCCAGCACGATCGGCGTGGTGAGAGCGTCCAGAATCTTGGCGGCGACCACCAGGGCGCCGTCCTCGGCGGTGTCCGGGAGGAGCACGCCGAACTCGTCGCCGCCCAGCCGCGCCACCGTGTCCACGGCGCGCAACGTCGCGCGCAGCCGGGCGGCTACCTCGCACAGCAGCGCGTCGCCGGCGTCATGGCCGAGGGTGTCGTTGACCTCTTTGAAGCGGTCGAGGTCAAGCAGCAAGAGGGTCAGCGGCGCGGGCGACCTCCTGATCGCGCGCAGCACCTGCGTCAAGCGGTCCATGAAGAGGGCGCGGTTGGGCAGATCGGTCAGCGGGTCGTGGTTTGCCAATTGCTCCAGGCGCTGCTCGGCCTCCTTGCGCGCGGTTATGTCGACCACGAACGAGGCGCGGCGCGGGCGCCCGTCCGTGCCCTTGACCTGCGTCGTACTGGTCAAAATCGTCTTGGGCGTGCCGTTCTTGGTCACGACGCTCAACTCGCGCTGCGCCGTCGCGGCGTCCCCCACGCGCAGCGTATAGTCAAGCATGCCTGCGGCGCGCTCCTGCGGGGGAAAGAGCAGCGCGAGCGGACGCCCGATCAGTTCGCGCGGCGTGTAGCCGTGCATGGCGGCATAGGCCTCATTGACGGTCTCGAAGACCCCGTGACGGTTGGTCACACAGGCGCCGACGGGAGCCTGCTCGATCAACTCGCGCATGTGCGCCTCGGCGGCGATGAGGTCCGCCTCTCGGCGCGCCGCCAGGGTGGACTGCTCCAGGAGCTGCTGGCGCATCCAGTCCATGCGCGCCCCGAGCGCGCCGAATTCACGCGCGCCCTCGATCCGGATCGGGCGCGTCAAATTGCCCTCTCCGATGGCCTGGGCGGCCTGATCGAGCGCCTTGAGGGGGTGCAGCACCGCGCGCAGCGCTCGCCAGCCCGAGAGCAACCCCAACACAATGGCCACGGCGATGACCAGGCCTGATAGATCGACGATCCTTCCCAGAGATCCAAGACCCCACCGCGACTCCATCAACCAGGTCAGGCCAAGCAAGGCCGCCACGACCGCGACCGGGACCGTGAGCTGCACGGCGATCGTGCGCCGCAGGGTGGCCCCTCCCTGCTGGGACAATCCTGTTACCCTATCGAGCGCCCGCACGCATCCTCCTCATTGGCTCTTTTGCGCCGTCAGATACATCTATGCCGCCTATGCCACGAGTATCACCCAACCGGCAGGGGGACACAATGACCCGATCGGGGGAGGCGAGGCCACGCCCGTTCATCAAAATTTTACAATCGGCGGCATATTTTTTACATTTCGGCAATACGCAGCTAACACGCGACGCCTACCATGATGGAGAGAGTCGAGCGAGACCGTGAAGGCTCGTCGCGGCTCGATGAAGACATCTATCCGCTCGTCAAGGAGGACACCAAGCGATGCACGGATTCTTACGACGCCTTTCCCTCGTCGCGCTGGCCATCATGCTGCTCGGGGGGACGCTCACTCCCCTCGCGGCGTGGGCCGCGCCGGCGCCGGCGAATGACCACAGGACGATCACGTTCTCGCCCAACCCGGTCGAGCGACAGGTCACGGCCGGCTCCAGGCGCGAACTGTTCGTTCTTACCCACTTCAACGCGCCCAGGGCGCTCACGCACGTCTACTTTACCGTCCGCTTCAACGGCGGTCTCTACGGGCACCCCGCCACGAGCTACCTCGGCACGATTCGCCGCGGCCGCCAGGACCTGGCCTTCGTCGTCGTGGTCCCGGCCGGGACGCGCCCCGGCTCCTACCTGGGCATCGGGCGCCTGTTCCAGCGCGAGGGCCGCCACGACGACGACCGCATCGGCGCCCCCCTGTACGTGCGCGTCCGCGTCGCCGCCCGGCCGCCCCTCGGCGCGGTGATCACCTGGCAGCCGGCCAACCACCTGGGCGCCATCCCCGTGCAGCGCGGCGGGACGGTCACCGAGACCGTCAGCTTCAGCAGCGACCGCGCCTTGAAGGACGTGCGCATCGGGCGCACCCTGAGCGACTTTGCGCGGGACCGCGGCGCGCGGGTCACTATCGTCTCCCCCACGACGCTGCCGAGCGTTGCCGCCCACACGCCCGTCCCCGTCGTCTTCACCGTCGCGGCCGCGTACGGCGCTCGCTTCGGCGCCTATGCGTCGTCCCTCTACGTCGTGGCCACCGTGCCCGACGGGCGGCGCGCCCACCTGCGCCAGGACCTTGACTTCGCGGTGCGCGTCACGCCCATCGCCCCGGTCATTAGCTGGCAGCCGCCGAACCACCTGGGCCTCCTGACCGTGCAACGCGGCGGGACGGTGACCGAGACGGTCTCGTTCACCAGCGCCATCGCCCTGACCAACGTCGAGATCCGCCGCGGCCTGGGCGACTTTGCCGGCGACCACGGCGTCGGCGTGGGCAGCATCTCGCCCGCCGACCTGCCCAGCGTTACCGCCAACACGCCGGTCAGCGTCACCTTCGCCATCACAGCAGGGATTGGCGCGCGCCTGGGCAACTATCCCGCCGCCCTCTACGTGGTCGGCACAGAGCCCGGCGGCCCCCGCGCGCGGCTGCGCCAGGACCTCGACTTTACCGTCGGCGTGCGCGTCGCGGCGTCCGTCATCCACTGGCAGCCGACCGACCAACTGGGCGTCATCGCCGTGCAGCGCGGCGGGACGGTCACCGAGACCGCCAGCTTCACCAGCGACGTGGCCCTGAGCAATGCCCAACTGCTGCCCCTGCTGTCCGACGCGGCGGCGGCCCAGGGCGTGACGGTGACGGCCATCACGCCGGCCAGCCTGCCCAACGTGGCCGCCAACACGCCGGTCAACGTCACCTTTAGCATCGCGGCGACGGCGGACGCGCGCCTCGCCACCCACCCCGCCGGCATCTACGTCGTGGCCAGCGCGCCCGGTTCCGTCCCCATGCGCCTGTACCACACGCTGCGCTTCACCATCCGCGTGACCCGCATCCCGCCCACGACCGTGGCCTGGGCGGGCGGCAGCTACGTCACCTTCCCCGCCGTCACGCGCGGTACGGTAGTGACCGAGACCGCCAGCTTCACCACCAGCGCCAACGTTACCAACGCCAGCCTGGAGGTGGCGAATCTCCACGGTACGCGTGGCGTACATGTCACCGTCGTGCCGCTGACCGGTACGACGATCGCGGCCAACACGCCGGTCACGGTCAACGTGGTCGTCGACACCACGCAGTTGGCTCGGCCCGGCTTCTACGGCGGCATCGTCTATGTGGTAGCCCAGCCGGCCGATGCGGCCGCGCCGCACCTGCTGCACCTCGGACTCCACTTCACCGGCGCAGTCCAATAGTGGTTAGTGGTTAGTGGTTAGTGACGAGTGAGGCTCGCTCGTCACTAACCACTAACATTCTTCTATTATGGTGCGCGGCTTGACCTCGTAGGCGCAGACGTGGCCGCCGTTGAGGCGGTGGGCGATGCGTGTAACCTCGGCCGCCGGCAGCGCCGCCTGGAGATAGGCTAGCTCACTGCCGCAGGCGTGGCCATGGCGCTGCGCAATGCTGAGCACGGCGCAGTTGTGCTCGGTGATGACATAGGCGCCATCGTCGCGGCGCGTCATGTCCGCCAGGTAGCCGTCCTCGTCCAGCACCCGCGCGACCATGCGCACCTGCTCCTCGAAGGGCAACCCCTCGATGCGCGCCCGCGTCCCCTCCAGACGGCGCCGCGCGCGGCGGTCGAAGATGCGCTCCAGCAGCGCGGGGTCCTCGTCCTCGACGTAGGTCAGCAACTCGTCGGCCAGCTCGGCGTAGCGCCGGGGGAACAGCGTGTCTCCCGCCGCTGTCAGCGCGTACAGGTACTTGGGCCGGCCGGGCCGGTCGCGCCCCTCGCGTTGAGCCACGTGCACGATCAAGCCGTCGCGCTCCAGGCCGGTCAGGTGCTGGCGCGTCCCGCTCAGCGTAATGCCGATGGCCGCGGCGATGTCCTCGGCCGCGGCCTCGCCCCGCTTCTTGATGTGGCGCAGGATGTCCCGGCGCGTCTCGGGCAGGCCGGTGAGGGCCGGCGCCGGGGACGGGGCGATGGTGACGGTCATAGGCGAGTCTGACTCCTCCCAGATGGATTAGGATTGCTATGTGCAGATATGGGTGGAAGCCCATAAAGAGCCTGTGGCAACCGCCAGACGCGGCGTCTCCTCTTGCTACCCTCAGTATACGGCCCCGCGCAGCCCACAAACGGCTCTGTTGCTACTAAAAGCAGTAATTTCTTGTTTTTCTTATAGAAATGGCGTATGATCGTAGCAACAGTTCGGCCTATTTGCTCGCCCCACCCGTCATGATGGTTATGCACGGGCGATAGGAACGGGGACCGGGTCCAGGACTGGAAAGAGAAGGGAGCGCCGTATGTCCGCATCGACACCTAGCATGACATCCTCGCAGCGATCGGCCGCCCAACCGCGGGACGACTCGGCCCGCGCCGCCCTCATCACAGGCGCCTCGCGCGGCCTCGGCCTGGCCCTGGCACGCGCCCTGGCCCGGCGCGGCTGGACGCTGATCCTGGACGCCCGCGGCGCCGAGGACCTTGCCGCCGTCCGCGCGGAATTGTCCGCTCAGACGCGCGTCATTGCCCTGGCCGGCGACATCACGGACCCGCGGCATCGCCGGGCGCTGGCGGATGCCGCGCGGGATAGCGGCGGGCTCGACCTACTGGTCAACAATGCCAGCACGCTTGGCCCCAGCCCGCTGCCTCCGCTGCTCGACTACCCCCTCGATGGGCTCGTCGCGGTCTACGCGACCAACGTCGTCGCGCCCCTGGCGCTGCTGCAGGCCGTCCGCGACAGCCTTGCATCCAGGGCCCGTGTGCTCAACATCAGCAGCGATGCCGCTGTCGAGGCCTACGAGGGCTGGGGCGGGTACGGGTCAAGCAAGGCTGCCCTGGATCACCTCTCGCGCGTGCTGGCCGTGGAAAACCCGGCGCTGCGCGTGTATGCGGTTGATCCCGGCGACATACGCACGCGGATGCACCAGGACGCCTTTCCCGGCGAGGACATCGGCGACCGTCCGCTGCCCGAGGAGAGCGTGCCCGGCCTGCTGGCCCTCATCGACGGCGACCGGCCCAGCGGGCGCTACGTCGCGCGCTCCGTCGCCTGACCATAAATGGTCATGGCAGGGACGGACCCTGAAGGGTCAGGAAAGCGGACAACTAGACTGGGGGAGACAAGCACGGAGACCTTTTAAGGTCCGTCCCCTGCTGTGTACATTGCCGATTTTCATGGGTGGGGGCGTCCCGCAGGGACATGACAATCTACCATGACCTTTCAAGGTCAGGCCGCCCTCACCGTCGTGGGGAGCCCCTTACAGAGACATCCTCGCCTCCAATTGTGGACCATGGCCTACCAGGTCGAGCCCAAAGCGCAACAACAGAGAAAGGCAGGTCGATCCGATGAACATATCCAACGTCGCGCCGCGTGACATCCCCGACCGGGCCGACATAACCATCGGCCCCCTGGAGACGCTGGACTTCCAGTTGCCGCTGTCGCTGGCGGCGTCCGAGCCGCCCGAGGCGCGGGGCCTGGCCCGCGACGAGGTCCGGCTGATGGTCTCGTATCGCCAGGACGACCGCGTCACACACGGCAGGTTCCGCGAACTGCCGTCGTTCCTCGAGCCCGGCGACCTGCTGGTGATCAATACCAGTGGCACGCTGAACGCCGCCCTCCCCGCCGCGCGCGACGACGGCTCGTCCCTCGCGCTGCACCTCTCCACCCACCTGCCGGCCGACCTCTGGATCGTCGAGCCGCGCGAGACCATTGGGGCGCCCAAGGGGACGACGGCGCGGCTGCGCTCCGCCATCCGTCCCGGAGAGACGATCAGGCTGCCCGGCGGAGCGACGGCTACCTTGCACGTGCCCTACCAGCATGACCCCGCTACGCTCGCCCTCATCGCGAGCTCTCGCGAGGGCCAGCCGCCCCGCCTGTGGATCGCTACCTTGCAGTTGCCCTGTCCGCTGCTCGACTACCTCGCCGCGCATGGCCGTCCGATCCGCTACGACTATGTCGCGCGGGACTGGCCATCGGCCTCCTATCAGACGGTCTACGCCACCGAGCCGGGCAGCGCGGAGATGCCCTCGGCCGGGCGGGCCTTCACGCCGGAGGTGCTGGCGCGGCTGATGGCGCGGGGCGTCATGGTAGCGCCGCTGCTGCTGCACACCGGCGTGGCCAGCCCGGAAGACGGCGAGCCGCCGTACGAGGAGTTCTACCGCGTCCCCCTGGCCACGGCGCGCCTGGTCAACCTGACGCACGGCGCGGGACGGCGCGTCGTCGCCGTGGGCACAACCGTGGTCCGCGCGCTGGAGACGGCGACCGACGCCGATGGCGTGACGCATCCCGGCGAGGGCTGGACGCGGCTGGTGGTGACGCCACGGCGCGGCCTGCGCGCGGTCGACGCCCTGCTGACGGGGCTGCACGAGCCGCGCTCCTCCCACCTGGCCATGCTCGAGGCGCTGGCCGGCCGCGCGCATCTGCGCGCCACCTACGCCGCGGCCCTGCGCGAGGGCTACCTGTGGCACGAGTTTGGGGACCTGCATCTGATTCTCGGCCGTTAGCCGTTAGCCATTAGACAAGGTTTCCCGTAGGGCAAAGAGACGTTACAGTTAGCGGCCAACGAAGGATGAAGAATGCGTGCAAGAACGCCCTGGTGGTATGGTGAGTGTGCCAACACCACAACACGCCACCAGGGAGGAACCGATGGTTCGTACGCATGCTAGCACGCCCGCGCAACGGGCGCAATGGAGTAGTCAGCTGCTCGCTCACCGTGGGGAGTATGGGCTGGTCAGCCGCCTGAGCCGGGAGAGCGGGGTGTCGCGGCCCACGTTGTACGCATGGCGGGAGCAGGCGCAGCGTGCCCTGGTGGGAACGTTTACGCCCGTCGCGCCCTGGTGGGAACGTTTACGCCCGTCGCGCCCGTCCCGGCGATCACGCCCGCCCTGGAGCAGCACGTCTTGACGCTGTGGAGCGCGGCGCATGCCAGCACGCGCGGCATCCAGACCTGCCTGCGGACATTGAGCGGGCAGGGGGTCAGCCTGGAGACGATCACGGCGATCCTGCGCGAGGCTGAGCAGCGGGCGCTGACCTGGATGACCACCCAGTTGCCCCCGGACCGGCGGGCGCTGGCCCTGGACGACATCTATGCCCACGACCGGCGCGGCGCCTACCTCAACGCGGTCGATGTCCACAGCGGCGCGGTCTGGGGCAGCGACGGGCCGCTGCCCGTGGAGACGGAGAGTTGGACGCTGCTGCTGTGGGACCTGCACCAGCGCGGTCTGCGCGGGGACCGGGTGGTCAAGGACGCGGGGGGAGCGATGGCGGCGGCCTGTCGCGTGGTGACGCCCCATCTCCACGCGCAGCAGGACCAGTGGCATCTCCTGCACACCTGCACCCAGGTGCAGGCGCGCCTGGAGCGTCAGGTCCAGGCGCAGGTTGAGCGCCCGCCCGCGGTCGCCCGCCAAGCGGCGCGCGTGGCGGCGGGGCAGCGTCCCCTCGAACGCGCCTCACAGACCGCTGTCGCGGCCCACGCCACGGAGGTGACGCGCGCGCGGCGTGTGGCGGAGAACGTCGCCTACCTGTCCCAGGACCTGCACGGCTTGCTCGACATCGTGGTGGTGGACCGGCGCGGGGTACTGGATCCCGCCCTGCGGCAGGCCGACCTCGACACCCTGCTGACCTTGCTTGCGGAGGTCGGGGACACCGCTCCCGCCCCCCAACAGGCCCTGGTCCAGCGGCTGCACACCACCCTGAGCGCCGCGCTCCCGGAGGCCCTGACCTTTGTCCCGGCGGTGGCGCGCGTGCAGCAGGACCTGCGGGCGGTGCTGCCGCCCGCGCGCCAGGACCTGCTGGCCTGGGCCTGGCTGCGCCGCCGGGCGTTGCAGTGGACCAGCGCGGACATCCTGGCCGCCGTCCCTCCGGACTGGCGCCCGGCCGCGGCGGTGCTGCTGCGCACCTGGGACGACGCCGTGCGCGTGAGTAGCGCCGTCGAACGCTGGCACAGCATCCTGCGCCCGCACCTCGCGGTCCATCGCACCCTCTCCACCGGCCGCCTCGCCCTCTTGGCGGTCTGGCACAATCATCGCGTGTTCACCCGTGGCGTCTACAAGGGCCAAAACCCCCTGCACCTCAGCGGGATATCCGACGCGCCCACCGACTGGCTCGTCGCCTTGGGCTACGTGTCCCCGTCCCCTGCCGCGCCGGAGCGGCTCCGGCGCGACCCCTCGGCCCGCGCGTTGGCCGCCTAACGCGCACACTGTAAAGGACCTACGAACCTTGTCTTAGCCAGACAAGGTTCTTCTGGGCCTGTTCTTACTTTACAGTTTCACGCCTGCGACTGGCTCGAACTGTAAAGTGCTCACGAGCCTTGTCTAAGCAAGCATCCCAGTGAGTATCCTCCCCGCCGTCCTCTCCCACATCGACGGGGCCATCCTCCAGTAGACAGATGAACTGGCCGTCGCGGAGCCGGCGACACGTGGCGTGCGCGTCCGATTCCGCACGTCATCCTCATGCCCCTACCCCATCTGAGCTTGACGATAATATGCCCATACCCCATTTAAGTTTGATAGTTGTATAGAACTATACCATCCGAGTTCGATGATGGTATGGCCCTGCCATCCTCCAATGAGGTACGAATCATGCCCACCGCGGTAGCAGTGGCATGAGCGAAGACAAGAGCGCATTGTCGCGTCGTATAGACGGTGATGGGTGATGGGTAGAAGCGTACGGTGAGCGGGACCTTTGAGATGATGTCCGGGGCGGCCTCGGCCCTGTCGCAGGCGCAACGCACGCGGCTGTTCCACCGCGCCATCGCCGCGACGAGCACGGGCGTCGTCATCGTCGATCTGCGCCTGCCGGACCAGCCGCTCGTCTTCGTCAACCCGGCCTTCTTGCAGCTCACGGGCTATCCGTCGGACGAGGCCCTGGGCCGCAACTGCCGCTTCATGCAGGGGCCCGATACCGACCCCGCCGCCGTGGCGGAGATCCGAGATGCGATCGCTGCCCGGCACGACGTTGCCGTGACGCTGCGCAACTACCGCCGCGACGGGACGGCCTTCTGGAACGCGCTGACCCTGTCGCCCGTCCCCGACGAGGAGGGCCACGTCACCCACTACGTCGGCGTCCAGACCGACGTCACCGCGCCGTTACAGGCGGAAGAGGAGCGCGCGACACTGCTGGCGCGCGAGCAGGCGGCCCGCGCCGAGGCCGAGGCGGCCGTGCGCGTGCGCGACCGCTTCCTCTCCTCCGCCGCGCACGACCTGCGCTCGCCCCTGACTGCCGTCGTCGGGACGGTGCAGCTGCAGCAGCGGCGCCTCAACCGCGGCCGCGTGCCCTCCGTGGACGAGCAGCGTCGGCAATTGGATACGCTGAGCGACTTGCTGCGGTGCCTGCGTTCCACGGTCGACGAGATCACCGACGCGGCGCAACTGCAGATGAGCCAGTCGCTGGCCCTGCGCCTGGAGTCCATCGCCGTCGGGGATCTGGTGCGGGAGTCCGTTCGCGTGGTGACGGCCGCGCGCGGTGTGCCCGGCGCCATGGTCCGGGTGGACTTGCCGGCGGACCCGGTCATCGTGGTGGGCGACCGCGCGCGCCTGGACCGCGTGCTGCAGAACATCATTGGCAACGCCATCAAGTACAGTCTCAACGGCATGCCAGTGCGCGTCACGGTCGTGCCGGGCGAGGACGGCGTGACCATCACCATCCAGGACCACGGCGTGGGTATCCCGGCCGACGAGCTGCCGCACCTGTTCACGCCCTTCTACCGCGCCTCGACGGCGCGGGGCATCGCCGGTACGGGCCTGGGCCTGTCGGGGTCGAAGGCGATCCTCGAGCAGCACGGAGGCACAATCGCGCTGCGGAGCGTCGCGGGCGAGGGGACCACCGTCACGCTGCTGCTGCCCCACACGCCGCCGTCGCTACCGTAGCCCAACCCGTGGGTCGATCAGCGCGTAGCACAGGTCGACGGCCAGGTTGGCTAGCACGACGGCCACGGCGCCGACCAACACGGTGCCCATGATGAGGTTGGGGTCGTCGGCGTCGATGGCGCTGGCGGCGGCCTGCCCCAGGCCGGGCCAGCCCAGCACGCTCTCCACGACCACCACCCCGCCCAGGAAGTAGCCCATGTCCAGGCCGATCTGCGTCACCACCGGCGTGATGGCGTTGCGCAGGGCGTGCTTGCGCACCACCGTCGTCCAGGGCAGTCCCTTGGCGCGCGCGGTGCGGATGTAGTCGCTGCCCAGCACATCGAGCATGCTGGAGCGGATCAGCCGCGTGTACCAGGCCGCGCCGGCCAGCCCCAGCGTGACGGCGGGCAGCGCCAGGGCGCGCAGTCCCGTCGAGCCGTCGGCGGAGAAGATGTGCCAGTGGACGGCGAAGAGCGAGAAGAGCACCGAGCCCAGCCAGAACGACGGCGTGGAGAGCCCAAACAAGGCCAGCACGACCGCCGCGCGGTCGACGATGGTAGTATAGCGCAGCGCGGCCGCCACGCCGAGCGGGATGCCGACGATCAGCTCGACCAGCAAGCCGGCCACGGCCAGCTCAACGGTGAAAGGCCCACGGTCTTTGAGCACCTGCGTCACGTCCTCGCCGTACAGGATCGACGCGCCAAGGTCGCCGTGGAGCAGCTTGCCCAGGTAGATGCCGAATTGCGCCGGCAACGGCTGGTCCAGGCCGTACCCATGGCGGATAGCGGCGAGTACCTCGGGCGTGGCGTGTGGCCCGGCGATGATGCGCGCTGGGTCGGCCGGCGCCAGGTAGATCAGCACGAAGCTAACCACCACCACCCCCGCCAACACTCCCACACCCCACAGCAGCCGTCGGACGATGTAGCCAATCATGAACGAGTTGCCAGTTGCCAGTTATCAGTTGCCAGTAAGACGAGGGCACGACCGTCACACCCTACCAAGACAGTTGCCAGTTGCCAGTTGTCAGTTGCCAGTAAGACGAGGGCACGAGCGTCGTACCCTACAACGCAGGCGCTATTCGTCATTTACACCACTCAGTAGCAACGACATAACCCGTTCCTCTTGTTGTACTCTCTGACAACTGGCAACTGGCAACTGGCAACTACTTACTGCCTACTGGATCCAGGGCGTCGCGCAGGCCGTCGCCGAGCAGGTTAAAGGCGAAGACGGTCAGGAAGACGGCCGCGCCGGGGTAGAGCAGCAGCCAGGGGTAGCCGAAGCCGCTGGTCCCCTGCGCCCTGGCGCCCTCGTAGACCATGCGGCCCCAACTGGCGTCGGGCGGCTGTACGCCCACGCCGAGGTAGCTGAGCGTAGCCTCGAACAGCACCGCCGTGGCCACGCCGAGCGAGCCATAGACGACGATGGGCGAGACCAGGTGCGGCAGGATATGGCGCGTGAGGATGCGCAGGTTGCCCGCGCCCGCAGCGCGCGCCGCCTCGACGAAGGGACGCTCGCGCAGCCCCACCACCTGCCCGTAGATGATGCGCGCCATGCTGGTCCAGCTGACCAGCGCAATGACCAGGATGACCACCGGCACGCCCGGAGTGAGCACCTCGACCAGGGCGACGCCGAACAGCAACACGGGGAAGGCCAGCACGATGTCGGTTAGCCGCATGATCAACGCGCCCACGATGCCGCCGTAGTAGCCGGCCACGGCGCCCAGGGTCACGCCAATGAACACAGCCGCCGCATTGGCGATGATGCCGATCAGCAGCGAGACGCGCGCGCCCCAGATAAGGCGGCTCAGCAGGTCTCGCGCGCTGGTATCGGTTCCCAAGATGAAGCCGCTGGAGCCGGGTGGCAGCGGCTGCCCCAGATTGTCTATGCCATTGGGGAAGGGGAAATTGGGGTCGTGGGGCGCCAGGTGCGGCGCCGCCAGGGCCATGGCCGCCAGCGCCAGGATGATGGCCGCCCCCGCCATGGCGAAGCGGTCCCCGCGCAGACGCAGCCACGCGGAGCGCCGCCGCATGGGTATCTCCGTCCCGTCGGGGTCCTCGGCGGCAATCGGGCGTTCCTCGGGCTCGAAACGGTTTGGTCCTGTTGTTGGTGGAAGCACGGGCAGGTAATCAATTGTGGGTGAGAGGTATACGACGCCGTACGGCTCCATAGACCGCTCCGAGTACGGGCAAGGACCGCACGACCTCATCGCCCCATTGGTTGATAAGAAAGACGACTACGAGATCCCAATCGGGATCGATCCAGAGGCGCGCTCCCGTCGCTCCCATATGCCCAAAGGAGCGGCGCGACCCGGGGAGCGTTCCGTCCAGCGTGCCCTTTTCCCAGCCCAGCCCGTAGTGCGCTGGCCGCGGCGGAGCGCTGCCGAACCAGGTCAGCCCGGCCGTCTGTTCGCGCGTCATGAGTTCGATCAGTGGTGGGGACAGGACTAATCCACCCTCATGGTCGAGATCGTGCAGCAGTCCCTGCCCGAAGGAGGCGAGGTCGGCCGCTGTCGTCCAAATACCCGCTCCCGGCATGCCAAGCGAGATGAGGTAAGCCGCAGCGTCTTCGTCCCCCATCGGGTGGCCGAGCGCCGCGCCACGAACGGCGGCAACCCGGTTGCTCGTCGTCGGTGGGTCGAAGCCCGTGTCACGCATACCGTAGGGTGAGCAGACGCGAGCGCGTAGGTAGTCCGCATAGGACATGCTACTCAGGCGAGCAACCAGATCCGCCAGGAGCCAGAAGGATTGGGTGGAGTAGGAATAGCTTGTTCCTGATGGGAAGAGCAGGTGCGCCTGATAGGCCAGGGCGCGCATGTCCGTGGCGGAGGGGTGCTCACGAAGCGCAGTGGCCCAATCGTACTCGGGCAGGCCCGAGGTATGGGTGAGCAGCTGCCACACTGTAATGGTCGATGTCCCCGCACCCCCGCATTGCGGCAGATAGCGGTCGATGGGGTCTTCGAGCGCGAGGAGCCCGTCCGCGACCAAACGCAGGATTGCCGTCGCCATCAGTGGCTTGCTGATTGACGCGACGTAGAAGATGCTGTCGGCCTGCACCGGAGTAGCCGCATCGCCAACGAACGCCTCGCAACGCAGCGTCTCTTGAGCCGTCGCCACGGCCAATACCGCGGAGGGACCACGCCGCGCGCCGACACTCTCTCGAACCACGTCGAACGGCCGCCCTAGCCGCTGGGGATCGCTATCGGACCCTGACGACATTATCGCCTTCGTATTCGTCAACAATCGGTCACTGCCTACTGGCAACTGGCAACTGGCAACTGCCTACTGCCTACTGAACCGTGTAGTCCGCGTAGATGAACGGCCACACCGGATGGATGAAGAAACCCTTGAGGCGCGGGCCATGGAAGTCGTAGAGGACGCCATCGTAGAGCGGGACCCAGGGGGCGTCGGCCATCACCAGCCGCTCCATCTGCCGGTACAGCGCGTAGCGCGTGGCAATGTTGGCCGTGGCGCGCGCCTGGTTGCCCAGTTGATCGACGGTCGGGTTGCAGTAGCCGGCCGCGTTGCTGTTGCCGCTACAGCTCAGGATGGGATCGAAGAAGTCGGACGGATCGGGGTAGTCCTGTCCCCACGGCGCCAGCACCAACTGCCCCTCTTTGGATGTGTTGTAGGCGACGCTGCCGTACCATACCTGCGACTGCACCGGCTTGAGCGTCACCCGGATGCCGATGCCCCCCAGATCGGACTGCACCTGCGTCGCGACCTTGCCGAAATCGCCCTGGTCGAGATAGCTCAGCGTGACGCTAAGCTGACCCGCATGGTAGCCAGCCTTTTGCAGCAGCGAGGTGGCCATGGCGGGGTTATAGGCGTAGTAGGTGAAGTGGGCGTCGGCGCCGGGCATCGTCGGCGGCAGGATGCCGTTCATGGGCACGCCGCGCTGGTTGATCAGGCGCAGGATGAAGGATTTGTTCACGGCCATGTTGACGGCCTGGCGCAGCGCCAGGTTGCCCGCAAACGGCTTCTGCTTCAGGTTGAAGGCCAGGTAGTTGACCGCCACGTCGGGGGCCGAGGTAAGGTTGGCGGCGTAGGCCGGGTTGTCAAGCAGGCTCAGGTAGTCGGCCGAGGTGACCAGGTTGCCGCCGAGGTCGAGCGCGCCGGCCTGGACGCGCTGCACTTGCAGGTGGTCGGCCACGTTAAAGTCGATCGTCACCTGGGCCAGGTGGGGCAGACCGGCGCGGAAATAGCGGGGGTTGCGCGCCAGCACCATGCGCTGGCCGTGCGTCCAGCTCTGCAGGAGGAACGGACCCGTGCCCAGGGCATGGTCGCTGAATGCGGCGCCCCAGCGCTGCACCCACTCGCGCGGTACCACCGAGGTAAAGGGCATGGCCAGCACGTTGAGGAAGGCCTGGTCGCGCGCGGTCAGGCGGAAGCTGATGGTGTAGCGCCCCTGCACCGTGATGCCGCTGACGTGGGCGGCCTTACCCTTCCAGAACGTTCCCACGCCCTGCAGCGACGACCAGAAAGGGCTCTGGAACATGGCAGCGTTGGTGGTTTTGGGCGAGAGGGCGCGCTCGATCGAGTAGCGCACGTCGTCCGAGGTGACCTCGCCGCTGACCGGCGCCTGGAAGAGGACGCCATGGCGCAGGGTGAAGGTATAGATCAAGCCGCTGTCGGAGACCACCGGCATGGCCGCGGCCAGCCGCGGGACCAGCACGGTACCGGCCTGACCCACGCCGTCCTGGTAGTCGAGCAGACCGTCGAAGATGGCATGCTCGCCGGTCCAGGTGAAAGGATCGTAGCCGACGGCGGGATCAAGCGTACTGAAGTCGGCGTCGAAGGCCGTGCGTAGCGTCCCACCCGCCACACCGCCTGCCGCGAGCGGCGCGGGTGCGGTGGCCGCGCGAGCGGCCGGCAGGGCGGAGCGTGCCGCGGGCGCCGCGACAGACAGGGATAGGGCGGCAACGGCAAGCACAAGGCTGGCGGCGCGGCGGCGAGAGGAACGGCGGCGCGGCATACGTCACTCCTGACAGACATAAAGAACGGCGATAAGGTCGTGACTCCCACGGGGTCCTGGCGCAACGGGGCGGCATTGCCCGGCATGGGGCAGGATAAGCGTAGCATAGCATCTTCCGTGGGCTGATGCAGAGATGGCCTTCATTCCCTCACAGTCTGGGGATGATCGGCCATCAGTCAAGGCGTCGGTGAGCGGTTATTGACGGGGCGCCGCGTTGACAGCCCTGGATGCCGCGTTGACAGCCCTGGATGCCGCGTTGACGGCCCTGGATGCCGCGTCGATAGACGCCTGGAATCGCCAGCGCGAGTCGATCAGAGCCTCGTCGGTGTCGCGCCCGAAGCCACCGGACTGTGGCAGGCCGCCAATTTCGAGGATAGCAGGCCCATGGAAGCCACGCGCCAGGAGCGCCGTGCAGTAGGCCGTCAGGTCGATGGAGCCCAGGCCCAGGGGAAGGTGATGGTTGACGGCGGGCAGCAGGGTGTCCGACACGTGGAGCATGGGCATGCGCGGCGTGAGGGCAAGGAATCCGTCGAGGTGCGCGGGGATCGTGTGGTTGAGGTCCCAGACGAATCCGAGATCGGAGACGGCCTCCAGGGCACGGGCGCACCGTTCAGGCGTGGCGAAGAGACCGAGAGACGGCTCGTTGTGCTCGATAGCGAAGCGGAAGCCATGTTCCTTCCCGAGCCTGGCGGCCTCGCCAAGCTCCGGCGTCACTGGGTGCTCAACCGCATCCAGCATGGCATCGTCCATTGATTCAGCGGGCACGAGATGAAAATGGACATGTGTGCAGGGTAACGCGATGACCGCCGGCAGATTCGCGCGTAGGGCATCGAGCGGCGTCGCGCCGGATGCTGTTCTCCCGGAGCGGTTGACCGGCGCGACGATCTCCATGACGGCCATCATGGATGCGCCGCGGAGGTCGGCGGCGACGGCGGCGAACGAATCTCCCAGCTGCGCGGCGTCAAGGCCGCGCTCGGGGCCACGGAACTGGAGGGCCGCGAAGCCGTGCCGACGGGCGAACGCGATCTCCTCTCGTGCGGGACGCCAATCGGAGGGGAACAGGCGCGCGTTCAACCCGATTGCGATCGCGGGGCTGCTAGTCATCGAACTCCTCCTCTATTTATTGTGATAGCGCAACGGGGGCATAAAGAGCCAGCTACGCCTCGTACCTGTTGGCTCCGATCTGCTCGGCGAGGCCGGGTCCAGGTCCCGCAGCAAGGCCTCCCAATGCGGGCGCCAGGCTCCTTTCGCGGTTGCGCGGACCACCCGCCAGGCCACGGGGATGGCGCAGCCCCGGTAGACCACGCTGATCGCGAGCACCGTGACGCGCTGCCCCCGCGTGCTCGCGTCCAGCGCCAAGGCCAACCGCCGCTCGCCGGGGGCCCACCAGGCCAGCACCCAGCTCAGCAACGGCGCGAAGCAGGTGGTCACGTCGAGGTCCCGGCGCTGGTCGCCCCGCTTGTCGGGCGCGTCGTCGCACCATTTGCGCAGGCGCTGGCGCAGCGTCCCGGCGGGCTGGCCCACCAGCGCGCCCAGGAACGTGGCCACCGTCGTGATCCCGCACGACTGCGCCACCACCATCCCGTCGCTCCATAAAGCAAGAACTGCCGCTTGCGGTCCACTCAACTGCGGCAGCCGTGTTGACACCGTCGCGCTCCATTGTGATAATCCGTCCTGATGGGACATGACGACCTCCTGGTTCTAGCGTCGTGAGATACCCTAGCCTACCAAGCTCGTCCTGTCCCATCCTCTTGTCTCCGCATCACGCCTCAATCAAGAACCTACCCCTGAAAGGCCCCCGCCCCCCTGTTATGGTGATCTCACGACCTACTGTGTCGCACGTCCGCTTATACAGGGGAAGCCTCATGTTACCACTACCCAGTTGCACCGTATCCGTGCTTGCATCCGTGTTCGCGGGCGCCGCGTTCGTCGCGGGCTGCGTCCTCGTCGTCCTCGGCCGTCTCGGCAGTACCACCACAAATGCCCTCGGCGGGCGTCATACCACGCTCGTGAATGCTGCGCTCTTCGTGCTTGGCTTCGCGGTGATCGCCGTGGCGTGTATTGCCCTGGTCCTTATCTGGGGGAGGCCAGTCGCACGATGGGCGACCAGTCGTCGGTAGACAGCGATAGACAGCGATGGTAGACAGCAGTAGACAGCGCCCACACGCACGGCGTGGTCTGTGTCCTGATTAGGTAAGGAATGACGCCAATGCTCACCATCTCACGCACACGCGTGTCCCGCCCCCGCGTCCTTGTGGCCGGGGTGACCTGTCTCACCCTCGTCGCCGTCGCCGCCCGCTGGCGCACGCCGCCGCGACCACCGACCCGTCATCCGCCCACGCCTCCGTTCGGCACGCGCTCACCACGGGGTTGCCGCGCTTCGTTCCCGGCGGCTACGTCTATACCTTCGCCGCCGCCGTCGTCGAGGGGCACATGGTGCAGTGCGGCACGGTGATCGTGCCCGAGTCGCATGCGCACCCCACGAACGGCCGGACCATTGCGCTACCCGTCGCCGTCTACAAGGCGCTCACGCCCCACCCCGCGCCGGAGCCCATCGTGTTCCTCACGGGTGGTCCCGGCCAGAGCGGCGAGGCCTACGCGCGGCTGTTGACCGACTCGTTCTACCACGCCTACGCCGCCCACAACGACCTGATCCTCTTCGACGAGCGCGGCACGGGCGCGTCCGTCTCTTCGCTCACCTGTCCACCCACTCCCCAAACGACCGATCCCGTCGCGGCGTTGCTCGCCTGCCGCGACACGCTGACCAGGCGGGGCATCGACCTAGGCGCCTACACCGACACGGAGAACGCCGCCGATGTCAACGACATCCGGGCCGCCCTGGGCTACGCGCGCATCAACCTGGAGGGCGGCTCCTATGGCTCGGAACTGGGCCTCGCCGTCTTGCGCGACTATGCGCCCACCGTCCGTAGCGCCGTCCTCGAGTCCATCGTCCCCCGACGCAGAATGCGTTCGGCGAAGGGGTCCTCGACTACGACCGCGCGATCACGGCGCTCGGCGCGCAGTGCGCCGCGGACCCCATCTGCCACGCGCTCAACCCCGATGTGCGCGGTAGCCTGCAGCGCGCGACGGACTACCTGGACGCGCATCCCCTGACCGCTCAGACCAGCGCCGGGACACAGAAACTGAATGGCACAGCCTTCAGCGCGCGTCTCTTCAGCTTCCTGTATCAGGCGGCGGTCATCCCGTATCTCCCCGACCTGCTGGCCAAGATGGCGGCGGGCAAGACGGCAGCCATGTAAACACGGTCAAGCCCGGCCCGGTCGGGACGTGCGCCGCGGCGATCGTCGTCGCGTTCTACGCCAACCCCGGCGCGCCGCCCGACACCGGATGCACCACACGGCTGCACGTCGTGTTCCGCGCGATCCCGTGAACCGACGACCGTCGCCCTGGATGCGATGATCGGGCGTGAGTCGCCGCCCGTTGGCCGTGGACGGCCAACGGACGGATGCGTCAGACATCGGAACCAATGCAACTGAGCGCTTCGCTTGCTCGACCGCGCCGAAAACGGGTATCATGGCCGTAGCAAGCCCGAACATCCCTGCACCGACCCCGAACATAGTCCCTCCTGTGCTGAACTCCACGGGCTTGTTAGGGGCAGACGATGGCACGACCCGTCCCTATCCTGCGCGATGGCATCCTCACCGATCAGCATCATGGAGTGACCGTCACCATCGCGGTGGGGACGCCCGCGTGGGAGCGCTGGCTGAGCGACGCCACGGCATTCGTGGTGGAGCAGGAGGGGGCTGCCTTCACGGCGCGCAAGGAGCGGGCGGGCAATCGGCGCGGCGGGTGGTATTGGCGCGCCTATCGCACACGCGATGGCCTCCGCCAGCGCGCCTACCTGGGCAAGGCGGAGGATCTCACGCTCGCGCGACTGCACGACGTCGCCGTGCTGCTGGCCGGCCACGCTCAGTCCGACGCTGATCACGTCGTCCCTGCCGCTTCCGCACAGCGTCCCGCCCCATCCGTTGGGCACAGCGCCGCGTCTGGCGGACGGGCACGAGACGTCTCCTCCTCTCGCTCGCGTCGCTATCACCCGGCGTTGCTGGCGACGAAACTGTCGACGCCGCCCGTACGCCCCTCCGCGGTCGCGCGCTCTCGCCTCCATGACCAGTTGCGTCAGGTGACGCGGCACAAGCTGGTCCTGGTCTCGGCCCCGGCCGGCTCCGGCAAGACGACCGCGCTGAGCGCCTGGGCGACGACCCTTCCCGGTCGCCGCGGCGTCGGGGCCGGCGACGGCCGCGTCTCGGGCGCCGCGCCGTCGTCACGGCCTGCCGTCGCGGCCCTGGTCCCGGCTCCGATCCCCATTGCCTGGCTCTCGCTGGACGACGGCGACAACGATCCCACTTCCTTCTGGACCTACTGCGTCGCCGCCCTGGACACCCTCCGGCCGGGCATCGGCGACGCCGCCCGCGCACTCCTCTCGTCCGCGCAGGCCGGCTCCATACCCATCATGCTGACCGTACTGATCAACGCGCTGGGCGCACTGCCCGACGATGTTGTCCTGGTGCTGGACGACTATCACCTGATCGAGACGCCGGCGATCCACGAGGCGCTGGCCTTCCTGCTCGATCACCTGCCCCCGCGCCTGCACCTCCTGCTCGCCACGCGCGCGGACCCCGCCCTGCCCCTGGCCCGCTGGCGCGCCCGCGGCGACCTGCTCGAGCTGCGCGCGGCGGACCTGCGCTTCACCGAGGAGGAGGCGGCCGCCTTCCTGGGCCGGACGATGGGCCTCGCGCTCCCGGAGGAGGACATCGCCGCCCTGGCGGCGCGCACGGAGGGGTGGGTCGCCGGGTTGCAGCTGGCTGCCCTCTCCCTGCAGGGACAGGGGCGCGAGGAGAGCGCCGCGTTCATCGCCGCGTTTGCCGGGGACGACCGGCACATCCTCGACTACCTGGCCGACGGGGTCCTGGCGGGCCAGCCCGACGGGGTCCGCGCCTTCCTGCTGCGCACCTGCATCCTGGACCGCCTGACTGGCCCGCTCTGCGACGCGCTCACGGGACAGTCCGATAGCCAGGAGACGCTCGCGACGCTGGAGCGCGGGAACCTCTTCATCGCGCCCCTCGACCATCGGCGGACCTGGTATCGCTATCACCACCTCTTCGCCGAGGCGTTACGCGCCGTGGCGCGTCAGGCGTTGCCCGACGAGCTCCCGGCCTTGCATCTCCAGGCTAGCCGCTGGTACGAGGGCCATGGGCTGACCCGCGCGGCCATCGACCATGCCATCGCCGCCGCCGACACCGAGCGGGTCGCCGCGTTGATCGAGGCGCTCGCCGATGCGGCGCTTTGGGCGCATGGCGAGCTGGAGACGCTGCGGCGCTGGCTCGCCCCCTTACCGGAGCCTGTAGTGCGCGCACGACCGCGGCTCTGCATCCTGCACGCCTGGACGCTCCACTATGCCCTCTGGACCGGGGCCGTCGATCGCGACGCCTCCCGCACGACCCTGGAGAGGATCGACGCGCGCTTGCGCGACGCCGGCCAGCGGCTGGCCCCGGACGATGACCGTCCGGGGACGCGCGCCATGCGCGGCGAGATCGCCGCCCTCTCCGCGATCCTCTTCTTCACCCGCGGCGAGATCGCGCGCGTGCGCGAGCCCGCGTGCCTGGCCCTCGACCTGCTGCCCGGCGAGAACACGACGTTGCGGCTCCTCGCCGCGCGTATGCTCTACAATCTGTACGACCTCCATGGGGACGCGACGATGATCGATCGTGCGATGCGCGAGCTGACGACCATCAGCCGGACGGCGCACGATGCGCTCGGCACGAGCAACGCCCTCTTGAATGTCGCGTACTTTCAGACCGTGCGCGGGGAGCTGCGCCAGGCGGCCGCCTCCCACCGGCGGGCGCTGCGCCACGCCGAGCGGGCGTTGCGGACGGTCGCGGTCGCGGCGCCGCATAGCGTCGGTTTGGGCGCTATCTTGCTGGAGTGGGGCGACCTCGCGGGCGCGGAGGATCAGTATCAACGTGGAATCAATCATTGGTACGGCGCGGGGCGACCTCGCGGGCGCGGAGGATCAACTCACCCAGGGGATCGCGAGCCTGGAGAAGCGGGGCGATCCCGGTGTCCTGGTGGAGGCTTACCGCTCCCTGGCGTTGGTGCGCCAGGCACAGGGCGATGACGCGGGCGTGCTGACCGCCCTGGCGGGAGAAGAGCGGGTCATCGCGCGCTCCCCGCAGTTCGCGCCGCACCTGGTCGGTGGCCTGTCGGTGGCGTGGCGCGCCTGGCTCGCCCTACTGCGGGGCGAGGCGCCCACCGCCCGACGCTGGGCGGAGACCTGCACGGTGGGGGAGGGAGAGCCGGTCGCGCCCGCGCGCAGCACGGAACTGACCATCGCGGCGCGGATCTACCTGGCAACCGGCGAGGTCGCGGTGGCCCAGCGGCTCATCGCGCGCCTCCTCGCGGCCGCGGAGGACGCGCGGCGCCCCGACCGAGTGATCGAGCTCCTGGCGCTGCGCGCCCTGGCCCAGACGGCGGAGGGAGACGAGGCCGGGGCGATCGGGACGCTGGCGCGCGCGCTGGCGCTGGCCGAACCCGGCGGCTATATCCGCACCTTCACCCGCGAAGGCGCGCCCATGGCGCGGCTGCTCGCGCGCGTGTGGGAGGCTGCCCAGGCGGGAGGGGACCACGCGCCCGCGGCGCCCCACACCGTGCCCACCGCCTACGTGCGGACCCTCCTGGCGGCGCTCGGCTGGCCCCTCCCCGCGCCGGGACAGCCCGCGCGCACGCCGGCGCTGAACGAGCGGGAGCGCGCCATCGTGCGCCTCATCGCCCAGGGGCACTCGAACCGGGAGATCGCGCACCACCTGCTGCTCACGGAGAGCACTGTCAAGACCTACACCAAGCGCCTGTACGCCAAGCTCGACGTGCATAATCGGACGCAGGCCGTGATGCGCGCCAGGGCGTTGCGTCTCTTGTCAGAGGTGTGAGAGAACGTGGGCGCTGGTCCCGTTTCGTTTTGTCCCCTTTCGGGGACAGTCTCCCCTGCTGTCCCGTGCTATGGTAGTCCTAACGACCGCGTGTGTTGCACATCCGCTATCTGAGGGAAGTGAGGGGCATCATGATCACCACTATCTTCTGGAACGGTCACGAGCATCGGGTACGCGCTTTATGGCGACAGATTCTCCAGTTCGTGGTCTTTTTTGCCGTGCTGACGGTGTTCCTCACGATCCTGGGAGCGCTGCTTGCGCCACTCAAGGGAACATACAATAGTCGATCCAGTATCCTGGTAAGCATCCTTGCGCATGTCCCTTTTGGCGAAGTGGTATCGGCCGCAACTGTCCTGCTCAGTATCTGGCTTATGGCGCGGTTCATTAATCGGGAACCGTTCGCCCTGTTTGGGTTTCGCTTTACGCGGAACTGGTGGATCGATTGCGCCTTCGGTCTGCTGCTGGGCCTCACGCTCACCACACTCGTTTTCCTGGTTGAGCTGGTAGCGGGCTGGGTCACGATTACCGGGACGTTCGCGAGTGGCATCCCTGGCCTGCCCTTTGCCCTCGCGATTCTCATCCCGCTCGTCCTTTTTATCGGCGCCGCTTTCTTTGAGGAGTCGCTCTTTCGCGGCTATCCCATCCGCAACCTGGCCCAGGGGATCACGGGGCGGCGGATCAGTCCCACGGTGGCCATGGTCCTCCTCTTGCTGCTCTCGTCTCTTCCGTTCGGCTGGATACATCACGGCAATCCGCACGCGGTCGTCCTCGGTGTCATCAACATCGGCTTGGCGGGCGTCTTGTTCGGACTAGGCTACCTTCTGACGGGGAACCTTGGTCTCTCCATCGGCCTACACATCGCCTGGGACTTTACGCAGGGCTGCGTCTTCGGGAGCCCCGTGGCAGGACAAACGCTCGGCGTCAGCCTGATGACGGTGGCGCGACATGGCCCCGCGCTGTGGACCGGCGGCGCGTTTGGCCCTGATGGCGGTCTGCTGGTCACCCTGGCCTTCGTCCTCGGTCTGCTGCCCGTGCTGCTCTATATCCGTCTGCGTTATGGCCAGACCCGTCTCTACGCGCCACTGGCCGCGTATACACCCCGCATAGGCGCCGTCTCTGCTGAGAGGGAGACAGTAGCGCGGCCAGTGGCACGACCAAGTGTGTCCTAAGGCAAGAGCATAGAAGTGGCCCGACGATCCCTACGACAACCAGTGCCTGGTGGCTACCCCGTTCATAGGAGGATAGATCGATGAACAGCCTACGCGGTCCCTTATGCGCTCTCCTCGTCGCCTTTCTCGCGGCGCTCCCGGTCGCGGCGCGCCACTCGGACGCGCGTCCGGACGGGGGCGCTCCGTTCGCCCCGGTCGCGGCGGCCGGGATGTCCCCGACGGCCCGCGCCTACCTCACGGCGGCCCTCGACTTTATGCAGCAGCACTCCGTGCGGCGGGCCATGGTCGACTGGCCGACCGTGCGCCGGCAGGCTTTCGCCCTGGCCGGCGCCGCGCGCACCACGGCCGACACCTACCCGGCGATCCGCTACGCCGTGGCGCAACTGGGCGATCACCACAGCGGCTTCTATACCCCGGCGCAGATCAAGGCGGCTGGCACGGGGCGGGGCGTGGGACTCCTGGCGGTCCCCGACGCCCACGTGGTGGTCGAGGTCTTCCAGGGAGGATCGGCCGCGGCGGCGGGCGTGCGCGTGGGCGATCGCATCACGGCGATCGACGGCGTGTCGACGGAGCCGATGACGCTGACGACCTTCTTCGCCGCGCTCGAACTGAGCATCCCGCCGTCCGCTCCCGCGCGCCCCGTGCGGCTGACGCTGCAGCGCCTCGGCCAGGCCCAGCCGCTCGCGGTCACCCTGACGCCGGGTGTGTTCAATCCCAATCGCACGCCGCAAGGGCGGCGGCTCGTAGGGGGCATCGGCTACCTCGACCTCCCCGCCTTGCAGGCGGCCAACGCCCTGGCCGCCCAGTACGCGACCATCGCGCAGCAGGCGATCCGCGCGGCCGATCAGCCGGCGGCCTGCGGCTGGGTCGTCGATCTGCGCCGCAATACAGGAGGAGACACGCTGCCGATGCTGCTCGGCGTCGGCCCCATCCTGGGGGAGGGGGTCTTCGCGCGCCAGGGGTCGGTGACCCTCTCCTATCGCCACGGCGCGTTGCTGCAGGGCTCCCAGATAATTGTCCAGCTGCCGGGCGCCTACCACCTCCAGGAGACGGCCCCGCCCGTCGCCGTGCTCACCAGTGGGCTGACGGCGAGCGCGGGCGAGGGCATCGTGGTTGCGTTCCGCGGGCGCCCCCGCACGCGCAGCTTCGGCGACCCGACGGCGGGCGTCCCGACCATCAATACAGCGCACGCGCTGAGCGACGGGGCGGTCCTCCTGCTGACCACGGCCGACGACGTGGATCGCGCCGGGCGGAGCTACGATGCGGCCATCGCGCCCGATCAGCCGGTTGCGCCGGACTGGACGCTGCTCGGCGCCGACCGCGATCCCGTACTGCAGGCTGCCCTCGGCTGGCTGCACCGGCAAGCGGGCTGCCCCGTCGCGTGACACGTCCATCGTGTGTGTCCCACCGCACCGCATCTCGGACAGAACAGCGGGACCGAGCCACCCCTGCGGGCCGGCCCCGCTGTCACTCCTGTCAGCAGCCAAAGGAGGGCATCGACGCGCCCATCGCACCGTGGCGCCGCAATAGGCCGGCGCCCCAGCGACAGCGCCTCCTGCTCACCCGCATCGTGTATCCATTAGTCGAGTACCCGGGCCAGGAGGCCCCGCCAGAGAAGGAGACGTAGCCATGATCCCACGCACGCCCCAGCGCCTCGCGTCCGCCCGCGTCGCGGCGGCGATCCTGCGCCACCCCGCCCTCTTTACCGTGCTGCTGCTGGCGGCCTACATGCTGCCGCTGCGCGAGGTGGTCGACCACCTGCGCGGGCAACCGTCCAGCGACCAGAGCGTCGGCGACCTCGTGCGCCAGGTCGCGGACCTGGCCCTGGCCGTCGCCGTCATCGCCGCCACGGGCTGGTGGCGCGCCGTCGGGTTCACCTGGCCGCGCGCGTGGCGAAGCCGAACGCTCCTGATCGGCCCTGGCATCTTCTTCGGCCTCATCGCGCTCCTCCAGCTCACCGATCTGCACATCCAGAACCCCGGCTGGTTTGCCCGCGTGACGGCGACCAACGTCAGCACCGGCTTCGCCGAGGAGATGGTGTTCCGCGGCCTCCTCCTCTACATCCTGCTGCGGGTCTGGACGCCCCGCCTGGGACGCGGCGCCATCCTGCCGGCCGTGCTGGTCAGCAGCGCCCTCTGGGCCTCCCTCCACCTCGCCAACCTCACCGTCTGGCCGCTGGATCGGGTGCTCAACCAGGTGGGCTATGTTTTCTTCTTCGGGCTGTTCCTGGCCGCATGGCGGCTGCGCGTGAACAGCATCTGGCCGGGGATCGTGGCGCATACGGCCATCGACACCCTCGGCGGGTACGGCGGGGCGAGCGCCTTCACCTGGTCCGGCGCCATCGCCACCGACATCCCCACGGTCCTGTTGGGGCTGTGGGGGGTGTGGCTGATCCGTGGGAGCGTCCGCGCACGTGGAGGGGCCAACCCCAGCGGCCTGTCCGTCGCCGCGGCGGCCGCACCAACCGCGCCGGTCGCGCCGGTTCCCGTCGGGGCCAGCGGCCTCGGTCGTGCCATCAAAGTAAGAACAAGAAGGCCACTCGACGTTGGGCCAGACGGGGGGCTGCGGGGCGCGCATCCTCGCGCAGTTCGTGGCCGACTCGACGCACCGCCCCGGCGAGAGCTGTGTCGCCGCGCTCACGGACTACACCTCGCAACTCGCGCACTTCCACCCCCAGGCCCCGTAGCGCGCGTGGTAGGGTTCTGGCGCAAAACCTGCATCCCCTATGGCTATTGCCCGGCGCGCGATAAGATGGTGGGAGAGGAAGCAGGGAGGCAGCGATGGCGACGATCAGGGTCGGGACCTGCAACTGGGCCGACTTCACCGAGTGGTACCCCAAGGGTGTCAAACCGGCCGAGCGCATTCGGTACTACGCCCGGCACTTCCCCGTGGTCGAGATTGATAGCACGTTCTACCACCTGATGCCGCGGCGCAACTTCGAGGGTTGGGCTACCAAGACGCCGGACGACTTTGTCTTCGACGTCAAGGCCTACCGCTCGCTGACCCGCCACGGCGCGGCCTACGAGCCGGGCAAGCGGCACGGCGACGCCGACCCCGCCTATGATCCATCGGACGACGACTTCAAGGCTTTTAGCGAGCAAATCGAGCCGTTGCGCGCGGCGGGCAAGCTGCGGGCGGTTCAGTTCCAATTCCCGCCGTGGTTCAAGCGCACGCCGGCCAACCTGGAGCACCTGGAGACCTGTCGCGAGTACCTGCCCGACGACCTGCTCGCCGCGGAGTTCCGCCACGAGAGCTGGCTCACGCCGGATGTCGCCGACGACACGTTCCGCTTCCTGCGCGACCACGACATCGTCTACACCGTCGTCGACGAGCCCCAGATCGGCAGCGCCTCCGTGCCGCCCGTGGTGGCCGTCACTAATCCCGCGCTGGCCATCGTGCGCTTTCACGGTCGCAACACGAAGACATGGTACCTCAAGGGCGCGGAGTCAAGCCGCGAACGGTTCAACTACCTCTACAACGACGCGGAACTCTCCGATTGGACGCCCAAAATCGAGGATATGGCCGGGCTGGCGCGCGAGGTCCACGTACTGATGAACAACAACTTCGGCAGCTACGCCATCACCAACGCTCAAGACATGCAGCGCCTGCTCGGCCAGGAGCAGACACTCCCCTCGTGATGGTGACGGACGCTCCGTGATTGTGTTGCTTGGCCTGGGCTGTAGCCTCTGTTGGGGCACGGCCGACTTTTTCGGCGGCCTGCAGTCGCGGCGTCTGCCCGCGCTTGGCGTGGCGCTGTGGAGCCAGGCCGCGGGGGCCGTTGCCCTGCTGCTGGTACTCCTCGCGACCGGCTCGCGGCCATTGCTTGGCAGCATCGCCTGGGGCATCGGCGGCGGGCTGTTCAGCGGCGCGGCGCTGGTCCTCTTCTACCGCGGCCTGGCCACCGGCGTGATGTCCATCGTGGCGCCAATCGCGGCCTGCGGGACGCTCGTGCCCGTCGCGGCCGCGCTGGCCATGGGCGAGCCCCTGAGCCCCGCCGTCGCGCTCGGCAATGCGAGCGCGATCGCCGGGGTCGTGCTCGCCTCGGTCCCCGCGCGGGACGCGGCGCGCCCGTCGGCCGCGTCACACCGGGGCGGTGTCCTGTTGGCGCTTGGCGCGGCCGTCGGTTTCGGGACGTTTAACGTCTTCGTGGCGCGTGGATCGGCCGCCCACGGTGTCGCGCCGCTCTGGTCGGTGGCCGGCGCGCGCGTGGGCTCGCTGGCGATGCTGCTGTCCATCGCGGCGCTGCGGCCTCAATCAGCCCCCTGGCCGGGACGCCAGGCGGGCGCGGTGGCCGGCGTCGGCGTCCTGGACACGACCGCCAACGCGCTCTTTGCCTTCGCCTCGACGCTCGGCAACCTCGGCGTCGCGCCGACACTCAGCTCGGTCTACCCCGTAGCCACCGTCGTGCTGGGCCGCGTTGTCCTGGCCGAGCGCCTGACCGGTATGCAGGGCATTGGCGTCACGCTTGCCCTCGTCGGCGTCGTCTTGCTCTCGACAGGTTGATCGTGGTGGCGGATGCCTTTGTACGACGACGCTACCGGTGGGCCGAGACGAGGCCCCGTACATGGAGGGCTTCGCCACGGGCCAGACCAACCGCTTCGGCTCGCGCCCGGCCGATGAAGGCGGCCAGGGGCTGCTGTATAAAGGTGTAGGTGATGAACTCGACGTTTCCCGTCCAGGCCAGCACGAAGACGCTGGTGGAGTCGGAGCCGAAGGCGCAGGTCGAGGCTGGAATCGGCATCGACGCGACAGCCGACACGCGACAGTCGTAGAGGTTCGCAATCTCGGCGGTATCGGCGGCGAAGGCCCGAGCGGCCGCGCGCGCCGACGGGAACGGCGTGGCCATCATCTGTACGCTGTGCGGCTTGTCGCCGACAAACGGTAGCAGCGCGTATTGGTAGAGCGAGCCATAGAAACGCAAGGCCTGGTAGGTTCGCCCCTGCTTGCTCTGACGCGGCCAGGGCGAGATGACCATCTCGGCGTCGACGTCGACCGCCGTGCGGTCTACGCGGCGAGCGCGCAGCCGCGCGTGCGCGGGCCAAGCGGCGGCAGTCGGAGAGAGCGCCGCCGGATCGGTCACCAGGGCCGCCATGCGGGCCGTGGGCGTACCACGATAGGGACTGTGAACGCGGCTCTGTAGCGCGGCGGGAGGACAGGAAGACAGGAGCGAGACGAGGAGCAAGGCGGCGAGCGGGGCCTGGCGGCTGAGAGTAATCATGCGCGTTCATCCCGTTTGCTGCGGCCTGAGCGAGCGGGACCGCGCGCCGGCCGTTGCGTCGTCGGTCACCGATGATATCTCACGGTACACCATTCGTCGCATGATTTCCACCGTTTCACACTCCCAACGCCACCAGAAAGGGCAGCCTTGCTCTAGCTATCCTGGCCAGTGGGCGGACATGCCCGAACCGGCTATCGTGCCGCGCCGCCCGTGCGGAGCCAAAGGAGACGCTAGCGCGTGTCATGCGCCGCCGTTAGCAAACCCTGCTGTGCGATGAGGGCGATGGCGAGAGTCTTGTAGCCGATGTCGTCGAACAGCACGGTCATCGTGTCGCCCTCGTAACGCATCACCAGACCCTCGCCCCACATCGTGTGCGCGACGCGGGCGTTGAGCGGGAAAGGTTGCATCGACTCGTCTTCGGCGACGCTACGTCCGGCGTCGCAGTTGTCGCAGGCGCCGCACGGCTCGCGCATATCCTGGCCGAAGTAGTTGAGCACATAGCCGCGGCGGCAGTTGGTCTCCTCGGCGTAGCCACGCATCATCTCCAGGCGCGAGCGCTCGAACAGATGGTGGCGCTGCTGCGCTTCCGTCGCCGCCGCCACCGCCGCGCCGAGGTCCGCGCTGCGCTCGCCGGCCGTGATGTCGCCGCTGGCGTCCAGCGCGATGGCGCCGACCTCTTCCAGGCGGGTCAGCGCCGCGTTCAGTTTCGATTGGGACAGGTGGGTTTCCGCCTCCAGTTCGCTCAGCACGACGGGCCGATCGTGCCCCTGCACCGCCTCGGCCACGCGCTCGACCTGCTCCAGGTCGAGCTGGCCGCCGCCATTGAAGAAACGATGGACCGACAGGTCCTCGGAGTGGTAGAACAGGATGGCGCGAGCCGGCTTGCCGGCGCGGCCGGCGCGGCCAAACTCCTGGTAGTAGGAGTCGATCGAGTCGCTGATGTCGCAGTGGTAGACGAAGCGCACGTTGGGCTTGTCGATACCCATGCCAAAGGCGGTCGTGGCCACGATGACCTCGACCTCGTCGCGCATAAACTGCTCCTGCACCTCATATCGCGCTCGGCCGGCCGCATGCCCGCGTGGTAGTACACGGCGCCGAGACCCCGCTCGCGCAACGCCGCCGTCACCTCCTCGGCGTGCCGGCGGGTGGCGGTGTAGACGATGCCTGGACGTTCTGACTCCTCGACCCGTTGCAAAAAGGCGCGCCGCTTGGCCCCTTCGTCGACGAAGGACTCCACGCCCAGCCAGATATTGGGCCGGTCGAAACCCTGGACCACCACGCACGGATCGCGCATGGCAAGCCGTTGCATGATCTCGGCACGGACGGGCGGCGCCGCCGTCGCGGTGAGGGTCAGCACGGTAGGGTGTCCCAGATCCTCAATCATGGCGCCAAGCCGCAGGTAATCGGGGCGGAAGTCGTGGCCCCACTCGCTGACGCAGTGCGCCTCGTCGACGACGAACAGGGTCGGCTGGGCCGTGTGGATGGCCGCCCGCACCTCGTCATTGGCGAGTTGCTCCGGAGCCAGGAACAAGAAGTTTAACCGGTTGTCCTCGACCTCGGTGAGCACCTCTTGACGCTCCGCGGCACGCAGGTGCGAATTGACCGGCGCCGCCCCTCCTAACTGCTCCCCATTGATCCGCTCGACCTGATCGCGCTGCAGGGCGATCAACGGCGAGATAACCACGGTCGCGCCGTCCAACAGCAGCGTGGCTAGCTGGTAGATAGCTGACTTGCCCGAGCCCGTGGGCATCACGGCGAGGGTGTCACAGCCGTCGACAACCGCGCGGATGGCCTCCTCCTGTCCGGGATGGAAGTGCTTGTAGCCCAGCTGCTCTCAGGCCAGGCGCGCCAGAGCAGCCGACCGCTTGACGCCGCCAGGATGGGCCGAACGTCCTTGCGTCAGACGCCTACCGGTCGTCTCGCGCCTGTGCCGCGGCATGGGCGTCGTCGGCGTTGGGGAGTCCTTCCGTTGACGTCGACGTTGACGCTGGTCGTCGTGCTGGTCATCGGGCGCGTGGTCGGTATGATCGGTCTTGCGAGTCACATCGTGTCCTGATTCTTGGCCCCCATCGCCGATGGCGCGCTCACGCTCACCCAGCAGGCGCGGGCTCTGTGCAATGGTACGGATAGAGATAGTGCAACGACACACGGAGGGGCAGGTAGCGCCGCCGCGTTGGGGCGGCGCGCGAACGTCCGCCATCGATGCAAGGGCTATACCAGGGTACCGGTGGGCGAGGGCGCCGTCCCAACGCGATCCTACCCCAATTTTGCTCCCATTTTGCTCGCGAATTCGCTTGACACGGCCATTCCATCGGTGGTAATATTAGGTTCCCTGCCGCGAAATGACGCGGTGACGGCCGGGTGGTCCCGGTGGCAACACCACAAACGGGCCTCCTAACCAACACACAAAGCCCAGTTGTGAACCTCACAATTTGGCCTTGGCGCGAATAATCGTCTAGTGGTACTATAGAGGTACCGCGACGCGATGATCGCGGGCGGGGACAGCACTTTACAAACTGAAGATTGAGAGATGCAAAGGTAGGCGAGGGCGAGAGCCCGGACTTACCAGGTTCACACGTTGCGTGCGTGCAACCGTATATACTATTTGCTCTTGAAGCAAGCTGCCGGCGTCGTGTGATCGTTGTGATCGTGGGGCGGCCGGTGGACTGTCATGGAGAGTTTGATCCTGGCTCAGGACGAACGCTGGCGGCGCACCTAAGACATGCAAGTCGGACGGCCCCCTTCGGGGGGGTAGTGGCGGACGGGTGAGTAACACGTGGGCAACCTGCCCTGGCGTGGGGGATACCACCGGGAAACCGGTGTTAAGACCGCATACGCTCTCTGGCCAAGGGGCGGGAGAGGAAATGTCCTTTCTTTGGAGGGGCAGCGCGTGGAGGGGCTTGCGGCGGATTAGGTAGTTGGAGGGGTAACGGCCCACCAAGCCGACGATCCGTAGCTGGTCTGAGAGGACGGCCAGCCACACCGGGACTGAGAAACGGCCCGGACTCCTACGGGAGGCAGCAGTTAGGGAATTTTCCCAATGGGCGCAAGCCTGAGGGAGTGACGCCGCGTGCAGGATGACGCTTTTCGGAGTGTAAACTGCTTTTCGGAGGGACGAGACGGACGGTACCTCCGGAAGAAGCCCCGGCTAACTACGTGCCAGCAGCCGCGGTAATACGTAGGGGGCGAGCGTTGTCCGGAATCACTGGGCGTAAAGGGCGCGTAGGCGGCTTGGTACATCCCTCGTGAAAGCGCCCGGCTCAACCGGGCGAGGACGGGGGTGATGGCGAGGCTGGAGGGTGGTAGAGGCAGGTGGAAGTCCCGAAGGAGTGGTGAAATGCGTAGAGATCGGGAGGAACACCGGTGGCGAAGGCGGCCTGCTGGGCCACACCTGACGCTGAGGCGCGACAGCCGGGGGAGCGAACGGAATTAGATACTCCGGTAGTCCCGGCCGTAAACGATGGCTACCAGGTGCGGGGGGTATCGACCCCTCCCGTGCCGCCGCAAACGCGATGAGTAGCCCGCCTGGGGAGTACGGCCGCAAGGCTAAAACTCAAAGGAATTGACGGGGGCCCGCACAAGCAGCGGAGCGTGTGGTTTAATTCGACGCAACGCGCAGAACCTTACCGAGATTTGACATCGCTGTGACCGCCCGTGAAAGCGGGTTTCCCGCAAGGGCACAGTGACAGGTGTTGCATGGCTGTCGTCAGCTCGTGCCGTGAGGTGTTGGGTTCAGTCCCGCAACGAGCGCAACCCGCGTCGCCAGTTAGGCTGTCTGGCGAGACCGCCGGGAGCAACCCGGAGGAAGGAGCGGATGACGTCAAGTCGGCACGGCCCGTACATCTCGGGCGACACACACGCTACAATGGTCGGGACAGCGGGCTGCGAACGCGCAAGCGGGAGCCAATCCCTGCAAACCCGGCCCCAGTTCGGATTGGGGGCTGCAACTCGCCCCCATGAAGGCGGAGTTGCTAGTAACCGCTGGTCAGCACACAGCGGTGAATATGTTCCCGGGCCTTGTACACACCGCCCGTCACACCATGGGAGCGCGGGGGACTTGAAGCCGCCCCGGTCTACTCTTTCGGGAGGGACCAGCGTCGAGGGTCAATCGCGTGACTGGGGTGAAGTCGTAACAAGGTAGCCGTACCGGAAGGTGCGGCTGGATCACCTCCTTTCTAGGGATACGCTCCCTCCGTCTTCGGGCGGCAGGGACAATCTCAGGTCGATCTACCCCTCCCGAGCGAGCGCTCACGGAGGGTGTAGCGTCATCGGCCCTCCTACGGGGGGCCACATTGACCGGCGTATCATGGTTCTTGTATCGTTCTCTCAGTCTTCAGCGGTGTCACGGGTTATTAGCTCAGGTGGTCAGAGCGCTGCCCTGATAAGGCAGAGGTCCCTGGTTCGAGTCCAGGATGACCCACGGCCGGCGACAAGAGTGTCGTCGGTATCGTTCGTTAACAGGTGAAGATTAGGATATGGTTTGCTCCCGTCGGGTTAGACCCCGGCGAGAGTAAGAAAGAGTGCATGATGGCGCCTTTGGTTTGTCCTGGGGGCAACGTCATGCGCTGTCGAGTACCAAAGATGTACGGATTGCGTGTGTCGCGCGGTAGCGGAAGCGTCGAGTGACGCGTTCGCTGCTGCCGGACACGGGCGAGGGCGAGACGCAATCTCGCTCACGATAGAAACAGTATGCGGTGGATGCCTAGGCGACAGGGGCCGAGGAAGGGCGCGGCAAGCTGCGAAAAGCGTTGGCGGGCCGCAGGCAGGCAACGCGCCAGCGATACCCGAATGGGGCAACCC
>JAABUQ010002608.1_pt1 | contig 35226 bp, 31 predicted proteins | sample 5560001 | NCBI WGS metagenome assembly JAABUQ01 (sample SAMN10711888, study PRJNA513371) | rock metagenome | isolation source: Antarctica rocks | place: Antarctica: Victoria Land, Finger Mt nord | collected 2015-12-18
ATCTGAGCTCGCTCAGCGAGCTCAGATCGCCACTCGATCGACCGTGAGCGGTGTGGACCGCGGGTCAGGAGATCACGACCGTCGCTGTCGCGGTGTTGTCGGCGAGGTGACGGTCGTCCACACCGCAGGCGGCCTCTCGCCCCCGGCGCGAGGCCGCCCGGGACCGCCGGGACGGCGACGTGGGCCAGCTGGTCCTCCGATCCCCGGTCCTGGGGCACCCCGTCCTCGTCGAACGTTCCCGGCTCCGGCCAGTCGATGGCCACCCGGTTGGTCGTCGAGAGCGCAGGTCGGGCGTCGCCGGGCCGGCCGGGGTGACCGACAGCGGGACGACCGCGTGGGGCGACGCGTCGGACCCGGCGGCTGGCTGCTCGGCGACCGCGAGCACGGTCACCGGTACCGGGCGGGACCCGGGCATGGCGACACCTCGTGCTCGACAGGTGGGCTCGGGCGGCGCCGCACGGTCGACACCGTCCGCCCGGACACGCTTCCCCCCAGGAGCCGTCCAGCGTGTCGCCCTCGTCACCACCGGACCGGTCGACGGTGGAATCCTGGTCGCGTGCAGCCCTACCCCCACGGGGAACTGGTCGTGGTCCTCGACTGTGCGGACCTCCGCAGGGCCGCCGACTTCTGGACCGTCGTGCTGGGGTACCGCGCCGTCCGGGAGCCGGCGGGGCCCTACTTCACCCTCCTCCCCACATCGGGGCCGGCCCGGAGCTGCTGCTGCAGGCGGTGCCGGAGGCGAAGGTGGGCAAGAACCGCGTCCACCTTGACTTGAGGACACGAGACCTGGACGGCGAGGTCGACCGGGTCACGTCGGCCGGCGCGACGCGCCTGACCCCCGAGCCCCTGCTGGAGGGCGGGTGGCTGTGGCACGTCCTGGCCGACCCGGACGGCAACGAGTTCTGCGTCCTGCAGCCCCCGCGGAGCCACTGGACACCGGACGTCGCACCGGACCGGCCCGACGCCCGGCCGGACGACGGGGGACCGTGAGCGGTGCTCCGTCGTCCACGACCGGTCAGTCGGTGCTCGGGCCGGCGCCGAGCGTCGTCCCCGGGAGGACTCGGGAACTGCCCGCGACGAGCAGGCCGACGGCCAACAGGGCCGCCGCGACCGACAGCCCCCGCTGGACACCGACGTGGTCGCTCAGCAACCCGATCAGCGGCGGCCCGGCCAGGAAGGCCGTGTAGCCGATGGAGGCGACGACGCTGACCCGCGCCGCAGCGCGGGCCGGGTCGTCGGCGGCCGCGCTCATCCCGATCGGGAAGCCCAGCGACGACCCGAACCCCCAGAGCACCGCTCCGGCCACCGCGAACGGCAGCGACGTGCCGACGACGACCGCGAGCAGCCCGAGCACGGCGACCCCGGCGGTGCCCCGCAGCACGACGACCCGGCCGTGGCGGTCCAGCAGCTGTGGTCCGACCAACCGGCCCACCGTCATCGCCGCCACGAACACGGCGAACACCAGGGACCCGACGGCCTGCGAGCCGCCGTAGTCGTCGACGGTCGCCAGGGCGAGCCAGTCGTTCCCGGTGCCCTCCGAGAACGCGAACGCCAGCACCAGCACCCCGACCAGCAGGGTCCGCGGCTCCCGCCAGGCCCGCGCGACGGCGCCCTGCGGCGCGGGTCCGGTGTCGTGCGCGGACCCGGCGGCGACCGGCGGCAGGAAGGCACGCGCCGACACAGGGGCGAGGGCCGCGACGGCCACGGCGATCACCAGCAGGTGCAGGCGGACCGAGGCGCCCGAGCCTGCGGCGGCCGCACCGATCAGTGCCCCGGCGACGGTGCCGACACTGAAGCCGGCATGGAACCGCGGCATGATCGCCCGCCCCAGGCGCTGTTCGACGGCCGCGCCCTCGACGTTCATCGCGACGTCCCAGGACCCCTGGCCCAGCCCCATCGCGAACAGCCCGACGACCACCGGGAGTACCCCGACCGAGATCCCGACCGCGACCAGCGCCAGCCCGGCGGCCATCAGCAGGGACGTCACGGTCACTGTCACCCGGGGCCCGTACCGGCTCACGATGACACCCGCCAGGGGCAGGGAGAGCACAGCTCCGGCGGACAGTCCGAGCAGCACCAGGCCGAGCCGGCCGGGTTCCAGACCCAGGGCGTCCCGGGCCGAGGGGATGCGGGACACCCAGCTGGCGAAGGCGAACCCGTTGAGGGTGAACACTCCGGCGACCGCCCACATGGCCCGCCGCACGCCCGCGTCGGGTCCGGCGCCCCGCCCGGGGGCCCGTGCTGTCCGTTCGGTGGGGGCCATGACGGGCAGTCTCCCAGCAGGCGGGCAATCTCCCAGCAGGCGGCAAGTCTCCCAGCAGGGTGGACGCCACTAGCGTCGGCGCGTGATCGCGACCCGGGTGTTCGATGTGGTGGACCTCATCCGGGCCAAGCGGGACGGCGGCCGCCTCGACGACGAACGCATCGCCTGGGTGCTCGATGCCTACACCCGGGGAGCGGTCGCCGAGGAGCAGATGGCGGCGCTGGCGATGGCCGTGGTGATCCGCGGGATGGACCGGGCCGAGATCAGCGCGTGGACGTCGGCGATGGTGGCCAGCGGGCGGCGCGCGGACCTGTCCGGGGTGGGCCGCCCGACCGTGGACAAGCACAGCACCGGCGGCGTCGGGGACATGACCACGCTGCCGTTGACGCCGGCGGTCGCCGCCTGCGGAGCGGCGGTGCCGCAGCTGTCCGGGCGCGGCCTGGGCCACACCGGCGGGACGCTGGACAAGCTGGAGTCGATCCCGGGCTGGCGGGCGTCACTGACCGGCGCCGAGTACGACGCCCAGCTGCGCGCGGTGGGTGCGGTGATCTGCGCGGCCGGAGACGACCTCGCCCCGGCCGACCGGCGGCTGTACGCGCTGCGCGACGTCACCGGCACGGTGGAGTCCATCCCGCTGATCGCCAGCAGCATCATGAGCAAGAAGATCGCCGAGGGCACCGCCGCCCTGGTGCTGGACGTGAAGGTCGGCTCGGGTGCGTTCATGAAGACCGTCGACGACGCGACCGCGCTGGCCCGGACGATGGTCGACCTGGGGACCGACGCGGGGGTGCGGACCGTCGCCCTGCTGACCGCGATGGACACCCCGCTGGGGCTGGCCGCCGGCAACGCGCTCGAGGTGACCCAGGCCGTGGAGGTGCTGGCCGGTGGCGGCCCCCCGGACGTGGTCGAGCTGACGGTGACCCTGGGCCGGGAGATGCTTCGTGCAGCGGGGCTCGCGGGCGGGCGGGACCCGGCCGACGCGCTGCGCGACGGGTCCGCGATGGACGTGTGGCGGGCGATGGTCCGCGCCCAGGGTGGGGACCCGGACGCCGCGCTGCCCACCGCTCGGCACACCGACACGGTGACCGCCGACGCCGACGGTGTCCTCGTTGGCCTGGACGCCCTGGGTGTCGGGGTGGCGGCCTGGCGTCTCGGGGCCGGACGCGCCCGGAAGGAGGACCCGGTCCAGGCCGGGGCCGGGGTCACCTGGCACGCCCGGCCCGGTGACCGGGTGCGGGCCGGCCAGCCCCTGCTCACCCTGCACACCGACACCCCGCAGCGCTTCGACGCCGCCCGCGAGGCCCTGACGGGAGCCGTCACGATCGGCGCGCAGGCCCCGGGGGTGCCGCCGCTGGTGCTCCGCCGCCTGGACTGAGGGCCGGGCCTGCCGGTGTGTCGGCTTTGCTGGCCCTTCTCGGCTCCGCTGTCCGCTCCGTACGACGGGTCGTTCCAGGGCCGGCGGTCGGCCCGGGGCCGGCGGTCGGCCCGGGGCCGGCGGTCGGCCCGGGGCCGGGGGTGGGACCGCCCGGTGGGCCGGTGAACGGGGGTGGGCCGGTGGACGGGGGTGGGCCGGTGGAGGGGGGTGCGGCGGTGGGTGTCGTGGGACCGGCATACCCGGGCGGTGCCTCGCCCGCCCGGACGCTGTCGACCATCCGGAGCCAGATGCCGTGAGCCGCGTCCCAGTCACCCGCCGGCGCCGAGACGAACAGGGCGAGGTCCGTCGAGCCCACCGTGGCGAACCAGTCGGCGCCGTGCCGGGCAGCGCCGTCCGTGCCGGTGAACAGGAACTCCCACGTCGCGCCGTCACCCGGGCCGTTCTCGACCCGGACCCGCCGGTAGCCGACGTCGCCCTGGTTGCTGCGCACGGTCTGGGCGCCGAGGGCCGAGGTCAGCGGGCTGCTCGTCGATGCCGGGGAGATCTCCACGGTCAGCGAGGTCGCGCCGTCCGGGCTGCGGAAGATCGTTCGGTTGCGCGCCGCCTCGCCGTCGGACGTCGTGATGCGGGTCTCGGCCCAGCCGGTGGGTCTGGAGAAGTGCAGCGACCGGGTCGGCGGGCCGAAGGCGATCGTGTCCCGGCTCAGGACCACCTCGGGCGGGGCCGGGGCGGTGGTGACCGAGGCGGTCTGCGACGCGGCCGTCGGAGTGGGGGTCGGCGTGTCCGGGGACGCCGCCCCCGTCGGAGTGGCCGATCCGGTCGGGGTGCCGGGTCCGCCGGGGCCGGCTGGTGTCGACGAGGGGGAGACGGCGGAGGTGGGTCGCCCGGCCGAGGACCGCGGTGCTGCCGTGGCCACCGGGTTGGCGAGTGCCGGGCCGGCGGCCGAGTCCGTGCGGGGGACCCCGCACGCCGCGGCGCCCAGCACGACCAGGCCGGCGACCGCGGTGGGTGCGGCGCCCGCCCGTCGTCGGGTCGTGGGACGGGCGTGGTCAGCCACTGACCACCAACCAGGTCCGCAGCAGCCTGCGTGCGTCGTGGATCCGGGACTTCACCGTTCCGAGCGGGATCCCGAGCCGGTCGGCGATCTCGGAGTACTCCAGCCCGGCGACGTCCCGCAGCACGACGGGTTCCAACAGGTCCCGCCGGTGCTCCTCGAGCTGTTCGAGGGCGTCGAGCAGGTCCACCCGTGACCCGGCGATGACGGACGTGCGGGCGGGGTCGGGCCGTTCCAGCGGGGTGTCGTCCCAGGCGGGCTGTTCGACCGCCCGGCGTTTGAGGACCCGGTAGGTCTGGCGGCAGCAGTTCGCGGTCACCTCGTAGAGCCAGGTGGAGAACTTCGAGCGGCCCTGGAAACTGGTGACCTTGCGGGCGACGGCGAGCAGCGTGTCCTGCGCGGCCTCCTCGGCGTCCTGGCGGTAGGGCAGGAATCGAGCGCACCGACGCATCACGTCCGGCTCGATGCGTCGCAGCAGCTCCGGCACGGCCGACTCGTCGCCCCCGGCCGCCCGGCGCGCCAGGTCCTCGGTGGTCTCCTCGGCGCTCATCGGCCCGGCCCTTCCCGTGTGTGCGGCGCGCCCGGGTGGGTTCCCCGTGCAGCAAGTTGGCCGGCCCGGGAGGCGGCCGGCCCGGTCGGTGAGAATGGACCCGTGGCCGACCCCGAACTCTTCGGACGCTATCGCGTCGTGAAGCGGATCGGCTCGGGCGCGTTCGCCTCCGTCTGGCTCGCCCACGACGACGTCTTGGACGGCCCGGTGGCCGTGAAGGTTCTCGCCGACAACTGGGCCGGGCGTGTCGACGTGCGGGAGCGTTTCGTCGACGAGGCCCGGATGTTGCGCCGCGCCGACTCCGACCGGGTGGTCCGGGTCCACGACATCGGTGACCTGCCCGACGGGCGCCCCTACTTCGTGATGACCTACGCGGACTCCGGGACCCTGGCGGACCGGCTGACCGGGGTGCCGATGTCACCCGGGGAGGCGCTGTGGTTCGCGGTCGAGACCGCGCGCGGCGTGGCGGTCCTGCACGGACGCGGGATCATCCACCGCGACGTGAAGCCCTCCAACGTGCTGCTGCGCACCGGCGCCGACGGGCCGGAGGTGCTGCTGTCCGACCTCGGCCTGGCCAAGGCCGCGCTCGCCGCGTCCGGGATGACGCTGGCCGCCGGGACGCCCGGCTACATGCCACCCGAGCAGGCCGAGGGCTTCGGGCTGACGGTCGCCTCCGACGTGTACGCCCTGGCCGCCCTCACCTACCGGCTGCTGACGGGGGAGACGCCCCGCCGGGGGGACTCTCCGCGAAGCATCCTCGGGCGGGCCGGTGACCCCGTCCGCCCGGTGGCCGAGGTCCGCGGGGACGTCCCGTCCGGTGTCGACGCGGTCCTGACCCGCGGGCTGGCCCGGGACCCGGAGGAGCGGTACCCGGACGCGCGCGCCTTCGAGCGGGCGTTGGTCGCGGTCGCCGGCGCCGTCCCGGTACGGCCCGGGGTCACCGTGGCGGGCGGTTCCTCGCCGCGGATCGCCGCGGGTCGGGCCGGGGCGCTCGAGGCGGTCGAGCCGGTCGAGCCGGTCGAGCACAGCGGTGCGCCGACGGTCCTGGTGCGGGCCGCGGCTCGGCGGGCCGTCGCCGAGGTCGAGACCGACCCGGGTCAGGACGAGGCCACTCGCGTCATGGGCGGGCCCGCGGTCGGGGACGGCGCCCTCCTCGGGGACGGCGCCCAGCTCAGGGTGGGCGTGCTGCCGGGGGCAGGGGCGCCGCGCGTTGCGCCGGCGACCGCCACCCCGCTCCTTCCCCGCCCCACACCTCCCGATCCCGGTCCCGCGATCGTCGTCCCACCGGGTCGCCGGCCCTCCCGGGCGGGCGGACGGGCGCGCCGGGTGGTGGGGGTCGGGGCGCTCGCACTCGGGGTCCTCGCGGCGGGGGGTGCCCTCGCCGGGGTGGTCGAGCCCGGCCTGCGGGCCAGCGCGTTCGCCGTGGTCCGGGGTGACCGGTTCGTCCAGAACGGGCCCCTGTCGGTGAGCGTGCCGGCCGGTTGGGCCGGGCGGTTCTCCACGGGCTCGGTCGCCGTCGCCGGGCTGCCGGCACCGGAACGGACGATGACCGTCAGCCAGGACCCCACCTCGGTGCGGGACCTGGCTGACCGCCGGCCGGGTGCCGTGGTGTCGGTGTGGCCCGCCGACGTCACCTCGGCGCTGGTCCAGCGGGCCGCCCGGCCGGGTTGCACCGCGTCCCCGCCGGTCGGGTACCCGGTTGCCGGGTTCACCGGGTCCCTGACCCGCTGGACGTGCGGGCCCGGCGGCCCCGGCCCGGCGCGCTGGGACGACTACGTGGGCAGGGACCCGGCGGGCCGCACCCTGCTGGTCCAGGTCAAGGGCGCGACCGATCGGGCCCAGGCGGACCGGGTGCTGAACTCGGTCGCGGTGGGCCGGTGAGCGCGGACGGATCGGTCGACGGGACTGGATCGGCGACCGGGGACCACCCGGGGCCCCACGACCGGGTCGTCGAGGTGTTCCGGGCCGGGGCGCCCCGGCTGCTCGCGATCGTCTGGTGGGCCGTCTCGGTGCCGGCGTTGACCGACATCGCCCTGCACGGGCGGGATCGTGCGTCCCTGACGGTCGCGCTGGCACTGGTGGCCACGGACCTGGCGCTGTACGCGGGCGCGTGGCGACCCGCGGTCCGGCTGTACCCGCGCCACGTCGTCGTCGTGGGAGCGGCCCGGGACAGGTCCGTGCGGCTGTCCGCGGTGACCGGGGCCGGGACCCGCGGCGCGCTGGAGCTGCAGGTGGGCGACCGGACGGTCACGACGGCCACCGTCACCGCGTCGGCCCGGGAGAGCAGCCGAGCGGCGCTCGGCGTCCGTCAGCCCCCCGGCCGCGGTCGGGACGCCGTCCCCTCGCCCGGTCGGCGCCGGATGGACCAGCAGACCGTCGACGCCGCTGCGGGTGCCACGCAGGCCGGCTACGCGGCGTCACGGATCCGGGAACACGCCGAGCGTGCCCGGCGGGACGGGGCCGACCCGGGCCCACCGCCGGGCATCGCCACCCGCTGGGTGTGGTGGCCGGCGGTGCTGACCGCGGCCTTCGCGGTGGCCGCCGTCGTCGTCGGGACCACCTGACCGGACCTGGTCGGGCGGAGGACGGTCCGTCGGTCAGGCCTGGTGGGCCGCCAGCCCGAGCCGTTCGAGCAGGGGGCCCGTCGTCGGGTCCGCGCCCCGGAACGCGCGGTAGGCCACCAGCGGGTCCACCGTCCCACCGCGCGAGAGCACCGCTTCCCGGAACCGGTCACCGTTGGCCCGGGTCAGCCCGCCCTCGCCGGTGAACCACCGTTCCGCGTCCGCGTCGAGCACCTCACTCCACAGGTAGGAGTAGTAGCCGGCGCTGTAGCCGCCGCCGAACACGTGGTTGAAGTAGGTGCTGCGGTAGCGCGGCGGGACGGCGGGCAGGTCCAGCCCGTGGGCGGCGAGGGCCGCGTGCTCGAAGGACTCCACGTCCCCCGCGTCCACGGCCTCCGCCGCGGTGAGACGGTGCCACGCCAGATCCAGCAGCGTGGCCGCCAGCATCTCGGCGGTGGCATGGCCCCGGCCCTGCGAACGGCCGGCCATCAGCGCGTCGACGGCGGCGGCGGGCAGCGGCTCACCGGTCCGGTGGTGTCGGGCGTACGCGGCGACCAGGCCGCGGTCCCAGGCCCACATCTCGTTGACCTGGCTGGGGAACTCGACGAAGTCCCGGGGCACAGCGGTCCCGGACAGCCGTGGGTGCACGACGTCGGACAGCATCCCGTGCAGGGCATGGCCGAACTCGTGGAAGGCGGTCGTCACCTCGTCCACCGTGAGCAGCACCGGCTGTCCGTCGGGGGGGCGCGGGACGTTCAGGACGTTGATGACGACCGGCAGCGTCCCCAGCAGGCGGGACTGGTCCACGACGCTGTTCATCCATGCGCCGCCCCGCTTGGACTCCCGCGCGAAGGGGTCCAGCAGGAACAGGGCGCGGGCCGAGCCGTCCGTGTCGTTGACCTCGAAGACCCGGACGTCGGGATGGTGGGTCGGGAGGTCGTGTCGTTCGGTGAACGTGAGTCCGTACAGGGCTGTCGCCGCCGCGAAGACCCCGTGGCTGTACACCGAGTCCATCTCGAGGTGGTCGCGCAGCACGGTCGCGTCGGCCGTCGTGTCGGGGCCGTCCGTGGCTCGCTCGGCGTAGTACGCCCAGTCCCATGGCTGCAACGGCCCCGGGATCCCGTCCGCGGCCATCGCGGCCTCGAGCGCGCGCTGCTCGGCCATCGCGTTCGCCGCGGCGGCGGGGGCCAACGGACCGAGGACGGCCAGCACCGCGTCGGCACTCCCGGCGGTCTGGTCCGCGATCACCCAGTCGGCGTGGGTCGCGGAACCGAGCAGCCGGGCGCGTTCGGCTCGGGCCGCCACGGTCCTGGTGAGCAGTGCTCTGGTGTCGAAGGCGTCCCCGCGGAGGCCCCGGGTGGTCGCGGCCCGGTGCAGGTCCTCGCGCAGTGCGCGGTCGTGCAGGTGCGCCAGGGCCGGCTGGCCGGTCGGCAGCACCAGCGGCAGGACCCAGCCGTCTACCCCGCGTTCGGCTGCCGCGGCGGCCGCGGCGGCGACGTCGTCCGCGCCCAGCCCGGCGAGGCGCGCCCCATCGCTGACGTGGACGGCCAGGCTGTTCGTCTGCTGCGCCAGGGTGGCCCGGAAGGCCGCCTGCAGTTCGGCGAGCTCGGTGTTGAGCGCACGCAACCGGTCCTGACCGGTGCCGTCGAGGCCGGCGCCGGCCCGCACCCGGTCCGAGCGGTGGCGGCGCAGCACGGCCAGCTGCTCCGGGTCAAGGTCGAGGGCTTCGCGCTGTTCCCACAGGGTGTCCAGGCGTGCGAACAGCGCGGGGTCCAGCAGCAGCGCGTCCTCGTGCGCGGCGAGGCGCGGGGCGAGTTCCGCCTCCAGGGCGCGCAGGCCCGGGGTGGAGGCCGAGTCCCGGACGGTGTCGAGGACGTGCCCGGCCCGGGTGAGCAGTGCTCCGGACCGCTCGAGTGCCTCGACGGTGTCGGTGAACGTCGGACCGGTCGGGGTGCCGGTGATCGCCGCGACCTCCGCGCGCTGCCGCGCCATCCCGGCCTCGAAGGCGGGCAGCAGGTGCTCCTCGCGGATCAGGTCGAAGGGCGGCAGGGCGAACGGCAGGGTGCTGGCCCGGGCGAGGGGGTTGTCACCGGGTAGGTCCGGGGTGTCGGTCACGAGCCGGGACGGTAGTCCCGACATGCGGTCGAGGTCACTGCCGCCCTCGGGACGGACGGCGGTGCGTCGGGACCTCCAGCACCGACACGAGGAGGTCGACGGCGGTGGTCATCCGCGCGACGAACTCGGCTCGGGTGCCCACTTCGTGTTTGACGCCGCCGGCAGTACTCGTCAGCGTCCGCGCGACGTCCTGCGTGGTGCCCTCGCGCCCAGCAGGGAGGTCCCGTCCGAGGGCGGCCGTCACCAGGCCCAGGAAACGCCGGGGGTGGTCGGTGGCGATGGACCCCAGGAGCTCCGGTCTGGTCTCGATCAGCTGGGGGACCTCGCTGACCATCGGACCGACGTACCGGCCGGTCCACAGGTCGAACGCTTCGACGAGTCGATCGCGGAGCGGGCGGCTGGTGTCGGCGAGGGTCCGCTCGGCGGCGTCGACGTCGGTTTCGAGGGCGTGGGTGACGGCGGCCCGGAACAGGTCGGGCTTGGAGGCGAAGAGGAAGTACAGCCCGGGCCGGGAGATGTCCGCCGCTCGGGCGACCTGCTCCATCGACGTCTTCCGGTACCCGTGGCGGGCGAACGTGATGAGCGCCGCCTCCAGGACGTGTGCCCGTCGGGCACCTCCGAGCGGGCGCTCCCGATCGACGAGGGGATCCGTCTCCTCCACCACCTCAGCTACCGGGACGCGAACAGCCTGAACAGTTCAGTCTATTGCGTACAGTTACCGTCATGGCGACGACCCACCCACTGATCACCACCCGGTTCGATGCGAACAGCACCGCCGCCGACGTCGTCACCGGACTGGACCTGACCGGCCTCCGCGCGATCGTCACCGGCGCATCGTCCGGGATCGGGGTGGAGACAGCCCGTTCGCTGGCGGCTGCGGGCGCCGAGGTCACCCTCGCCGTCCGCAACCGCGACTCCGGCGCCAGGACGGCCGCCGACATCGCCGAGTCGACCGGCAGCGGCAGGGTCCTCGTCAGCGCGCTGGACCTCGCCGTCCGTCGCTCCGTCGCCGCGTTCACCCAGCGGTGGACCGGTTCGTTGCACCTGCTGATCAACAACGCCGGCGTGATCGTCCGTGACCTGACCCGGACGCCTGAGGGGTGGGAACTCCAGTTCGCCACCAACCACCTCGGCCACTTCGCGCTCGGTCTCGGCCTGCACGGAGCCCTCGCCGCCGGAGCCCGCGAACGGGACGGAGCCCGTGTCGTCTCGGTGAGCTCCACCGCACACATGAGGTCCCCGGTCGTCTTCGACGACATCCACTTCCGGCGACGCCCCTACGACCCGCAGGCCGCGTACGCCCAGTCCAAGACCGCCAACTCGCTGTTCGCGGTCGAAGCCTCGCGTCGATGGGCCACCGACGGCATCGTCGTGAACGCCGTCAACCCCGGCGGGGTGTCGACGGGCCTGCAGAGGGACTTCACCCAGCAACAGAAGGACTACCTGGCCGAGGCGGAAACATCCGGGGTCTTCGCCTACAAGACCGTCCAGCAGGGCGCCGCCACGACCCTCGTCGCGGCGGTCGCGCCGGAGTTCGCCCACACCGGCGGGCACTACCTCGACGACGGACGCGAAGCCCACACCGTGACCGACGACGCAGACCTGTTCGACAACGGCCACGGAGTCAAGGAGTGGGCGCTGGACCCGGACGCCGCCCGGGAACTGTGGGCGGCGTCCTCGGACCTCGTCGGCCCGAGCACGACTCACGGCACCCGCCCGTCGGAGGACTGAGACGGGGCACCCGTTCGTGCGGTGTCGCATCGTCAGGCTCCGGGTGGACCTGTGTTCGCCGACGGGCCCTGCGAGCGGCCACAGATCCACCCGATCGACGTCAGCAGCGAGTGGCGGCCGCTCAGGCGGAGGGGTGCAGGACGACCTGGTCCAGCCGTCGAGGCGGTCGTCGAAGTTCCGGTAGCCCTCGGCCGCCTGCTCGAGGTCCAGCTCCTGGGACACGATCCAGCTCGGCGTGATCCGGTCGTGGGTGATCAGGTCGCGCAGCTGACGGTTGTACGCCTTGACGTTGGCCTGCCCGGTGCCGATCGACTGGCCCTTCGTGAACAGGGAACCGAACGGGAGCACGGCATTGCCCGCGGCGTGGACGGAGTCGGTCCCCTGGGGGTCCTGGGCCACGAACAGTCCGACGACCCCGATCCCCCCGGTCGCGCGGACGCTGTCGACCAGCGTCTGGATGGTGGAGTCCGGCTTCTCCGCGCCGTCGGTGTCGTGGGCCTGGAAACCGACCGCCTCGACGCCGCGGTCGACGCCGCGGCCGTGGGTGGCGTCCATGACGAAGTCCGTCGGGGTGACCGTGCTGAAGTCGATCGCGGTCGCACCGATCTGCTCGGCGAGGGCGAGCCGGTCCGGTTTGCGGTCCACGACGAACACCTGCGAGGCCCCCTGCACCATCGCCGACAGCGCTGCCATCAGACCCACCGGACCGGCGCCCATCACCAGGCAGGAGTCGCCCGGCTCCAGGCCGGCCAGCCGGGTCCCGTGCCAGCCGGTCGGGAGGACGTCGGACAGCATCGTGTAGTCCAGTTCGTGCTCGGTCCCCTGCGGCAGTCGCAGCGCGTTCCAGTCGGCCCACGGCACCCGCAGCGCCTCGGCCTGGCCGCCGGAGTACGGCCCCATGTCGGCATAGCCGTAGGCGCCACCCGCGAACCCGGGGTTGACCTCGGTGCAGAAGCCGGTGTGGCCGGTCTGGCAGTTCCGGCAGTGCCCGCAGCCGATGTTGAACGGCAGCACGACCCGGTCGCCCTTCTTCAGACGGCTGACGCCGGGACCGACCTCCTCCACCACGCCCATGTTCTCGTGGCCCAGGGTCTTCCCGGTCTCGACCGAGGTCCGGCCCTCGTACATGTGGAGGTCCGACCCGCAGATGTTGGTCGTCGTGATGCGGATGACGGCGTCGTTCGGGTCCACGATCGTGGCGTCGGGGACGTCGGAGACGGCGACGTCCGCCGGGCCGTTGTAGACGAGCGCGCGCATGAGGTCCTTCCGGTGGTGTGTCGGCCACCGCCGAGGGCGGTGGTGCTCGGGAGCCGGTGCGCTGGCGCGGGCACGGCCCCCGTCGTTCCGGGCGACGTTAGGGGGACGGTTCCGGATCCGCACCCTCGGAGCACCTCTGGACTCGGGTGATGCGTTCTCACGACCATGCCCGACCGGGCCGGCGCCGGCACGCCGCTCGACTGCTGAGTGCTCGTCGTCCGGGCTGCGACGCCGGTCAGCCGCCGGAGCGGTGCGATCACCGCTAGACCGGCCAGCGCTCGCTGCGCCAGGCGGCGTCCCAGAACATCCATTCGTAGCGGCTGGCGGTGACGAAGGCGGCGAGCATCCGCTCTCGGACGAGCGGCCCGGACTCCTGCGCCAACCGGTCGGTGATCAGCCGGACCCGGTCCGTGGCCTCGGTGAAGGCGGGGTCCCCGTAGGTGGCGATCCAGTCCCGGTAGGGGTGTCCGCTCGGATCGGTGGCCTGCTCGGTGAACCGGCGGCCGATGTCCTCGTAGATCCAGAAGCAGGGCAGCAGGCCCGCGACGAGTACCGGGTAGGCGCCCTGGGCGGACAGGGCGCCCAGGTAGGAGCTGTAGCCCAGGCAGGTGGGGGACGGTTCGACCGGTCGAGCAGCACCGAGGTGGCGGTCGTGCAGGGCGCGTTCGACGGCGACCGCGTCGTGGGCGCGCCGGGCCCAGAAGGCGGTCTCGTCGGCGGCGGGCGCCTGGGTGGCGCAGCTGGCGAGGACGCGGGCCCAGGCGGCGAGGTACTGCGCGTCCTGGGCCAGGTAGCCGACGAACACCTCGCGGTCCAGCGTTCCGTCGTGCAGGCCTGTGACGAGGGGGTGGGTGTCGATGGCCCGCCGGATGTCCGTGACGGCCGTCCACGCCTCGTCGGTGAAGGTCACCGGGTCACCCACTGGCGGTGGAAGTGGTGGACCGGGCCGTGCCCGTGGCCGTTCCCCACGCGCAGCGCACCGGCCGCGGCGATCGCCCCGGTCAGGTAGTCCTTGGCGTCGCCGACCGCCTCGGGCCAGGAGCCGCGTTGCGGACGCAGCGCGGCGATGGCCGAGGACAGCGTGCAGCCGGTGCCGTGGGTGTTCCGGGTCGCCACCCGCGGGGTGGTCAGCCGGAGCTCGCCCTCGGGCCCGGCGTAGACGTCCACGGCGTCGGGACCGGTGAGGTGGCCGCCCGTGAGCAAGACCCGGACGGCCCCGGCGTCGCGCAGCGCGGCGGCCTGCCGGGTCATCGTGGGCACGTCGGTGGCGACCGCGGTGTCCAGCAGGACGGCTGCCTCGGCGGTGTTGGGCGTGACGATCGAAGCCAGCGGCAGCAGGTGGCGGATGGCCTCGACCGCGTCGTCGGCCAACAGTCGGTCGCCGCTGGTCGCGACCATCACCGGGTCCAGCACGACCACCGGGACGGATGCCGACTCCAGGAACCGCCGGACCGCCGCGGCCACGTCGGCGGTGGCGAGCATCCCGATCTTGACCGCGTCGAGCTCGACGTCGGCGACCAGGGTGTCCAACTGGTCGGTGACGAACCCGGCGGGCACGTGATGGGTGCCGGTGACGCCCTGGGTGTTCTGGACGGTCAGGGCGGTGAGCACCGCACACCCGTAGACCCCGAGGGCGCTGAACGTCTTCAGGTCCGCCTGGACGCCGGCGCCGCCGGACGGGTCGCTGCCGGCGATCGTCAGGGCGACGGGCGGGGCGACGGGCGGGGCGCTCACGTAGGGGTCCTCTCGGCGGGGAACGGGCGTCCGGTCCAGGCGGCGCGCAGCCGGCGGGTCGCGGCGCCGACGTCAGGTCGGCCGCAGACGGCGCTGACCACGGCGATTCCCGCGGCCCCGGCCGCCCGCACCTGCGCGGCACGGGCGGCGTCGATCCCGCCGATCGCGACACAGGGCCACGGGCTGGCGGTGACCACGTCCCGTAGTCGCGCCGGACCACCCGGGCTCGCGGCGTCGGGCTTGGTGACCTGCGGCCACACCGGCCCGACCCCGAGGTAGTCCACGACGCCCGGCCCGAGCGCGCGGGCGGCGACCACGTGCTCCACGGTCTGCACGGACAGCCCTAGGACGGCGCCCGGGCCCAGCAGGCGCCGTGCCTGCAGCGGGCCGGTGTCCCCCTGCCCGACGTGCGCGCCGTCCGCACCGATCGCCGCGACGAGGTCGACCCGGTCGTTGACCAGCAGCGGCACCCCGGTGCCGCGCAGCAGGGCGGCCAGCGCCCGACCGAGTGCGACGAGGTGGTCCTCGTCAGCGGCGGGGTCGCGCAGCTGGACCGCCGTCACCCCGGCGGTGACGGCGGCGGCGACGGTCGCGACGACTCCGGCGGGCTCACACAGGGCGGTGTCGGTGACCAGGTACAGCGAGAGGTCGAGCTCGTCACGGGACACCTCAGGGCAGGTCGACGCGCGCCGCGAGGTCGTCCGGCGCGAGGCCGGCGAGCGCGTCGAGCAGCGCCACGGCGAACGACCCGGGCCCGGTGGCCGCTCGAGCGGCGTCCTCGGCGGCGACGGTCACGGTGGCGGTGGCCGCCGCGGCGGCGAGCAGAGGGTCATCGACCACGGCGGCGAAGCCGGCCATCATCGCCCCGAGCGCGCACCCCACCCCGGTCACCTGGGTCAACCACGAGTGCCCGTTGGCGATTCGAACGAGGCGCTCCCCGTCCGTCAGGTGGTCCACCTGGCCGCTGACGGCGACGACGGTGCGGTGCCGGGCGGCCAGCCGGCGTGCGACGTCGACCGCGGTCTCCGCGGCGTCGGTGGAGTCCACGCCCCGTCCACCGGCCCCGCCGGCCAGGGCGATGACCTCCGAGGCGTTGCCGCGCACGATGGTGGGGCTGAACTCGCTGAGCAGGTGGGTCGCGATGCCGGTGCGCCACGCCAGTACGCCGGCAGCCACCGGGTCCAGCACCCATGGACGGCCGGCCCGGCCCGCGGCGCCCGCGGCCTGCTCCATCGCAGCGGCCGTGTCGTCGTACGGGGTGCCGAGGTTGACCAGGACCCCGCCGGCTGAAGCGGCGAGCTGCCCGGCCTCGTGCGGGTTGTCGACCATCGCTGGGGCCGCCCCCACGGCCAGCAGGACGTTGGCCGTCCACTGCGCGACCACGATGTTGGTCAGGCACTGCACCAGCGGTGTCCGCTCCCGCAGGGCCTCCAGGGCCGTGCCGATGTCGACGGCCGGAATCGGAGCAGCCACGAGGGCGACGTCCCTTCGCTAGTACGAACTAGGCAGGTTCGACGGGTGTGTTCTCAGCCACCGTTCGCGCGGTGGCACCCCGCGTCGGGCGTCAACCTAGGCGTGGTCCGCCGGCAGGGACGACCCACGAGGCGCTGGTGTGGCGACCGACGCGTTCACCGAGGCGGGACGGGCGGGCAGCACAGACAAGGACGTGGCGGTCGTGCTGTGGCGTCCCGGTCAGGTCGTGCCGGCGAGCGCCGCTCGCAGGTCCGCGGTCACCGCGGCCATCGTCGCGGCAGCGGTGGCGCGTGCCCCGGCCAGGTCGGCGCTGGCCGGGACGACGACCTCGACGTAGCACTTGGTCGTGCGCTCGGTTCCCGACGGACGGACGACCACCCACCCGGACACCCCGTCCGGCGCGTCCGGGGGGGAGCTGGCCAGCCACAGTCGCAGGCCCGTCGTCGGGGGCAGGCCGTCGGTCGGGCCGGACAGGTCGTCGGTCGCCACGACGGCGAGCCCGCCCAGGGTCCGCGGCGCGGCGTCCCGCAGGCGCCGCAGCTGCACGTCCCGCTCGGCGAGGTCCGACACCCGGAGCGAGAGCTGACCGGTGGCGAACACCCCGTGCGCGCGCGTCAGGTCATCCAGGGCGTCGGTGAGTGTCCGGCCGGTGGCCGCCAGCCGGGCGGCGGCGTCCAGCACGAGCAGGCCGGCGGAGATCCCGTCCTTGTCCGCCACGGCGGCCGGGTCGACGCAGTACCCGAGGGCCTCCTCGTAGGCGTAGCGCATGCCGGGGACGCGGGCCAGCCACTTGAAGCCGGTCAGCGTCCGCACGACCGGGACGCCCGCCGCCGCGGCGACCGCGTCGAGCCAGGTCGAGGAGACGATGGTCCGGGCGAACACCGGCGCGATGCTGCCCGCCGGAACGTCGTCACCGGCGATGCGCATGTCGAGCTCCGCCCGTTCCGCCGCGACCTGCTCGACCAGCCGGGATCCCAGCAGCACACCGACTTCGTCACCGGTCAGGCGTCGCCACCCGCCGTCCGCGGTGGGGTCCGGGACCGCCACGGCGCAGCGGTCCGCGTCGGGGTCCTGCGCCACGACGAGGTCCGCGCCGGACTCCCGCGCCAGCGCCACGGCGAGGTCCAGGACGCCGGTCTCCTCCGGGTTGGGGAACGGCGTCGTCGGGAAGTCCGGGTCCGGGTCCGCCTGCTCCGCCACCTCGATCGGTGCGGCGAACCCGGCGGCCGCGGTGACGGCGGCGAACACCGGGCCGCCGACGCCGTGCACCGAGGTCTGGACGACCGTGAGCGCTGACCGCCCCGGCCCCGAGGGCCCGACCAGGCCGGCCACCCGGGCGACGTAGTCCGCGAGCAGCCCGGTGTCGACGTCCGGGACCTCGACGAGGTGGTCGTCCAGCGGGATGTCGGCGACAGCACCGACCGCGGCGATGGCCGCGGCGATGCGCGCGTCGTCCGGGGCCACGAGCTGGCGCCCGCCGCGCAGGTAGACCTTGTAGCCGTTGTCCGGGGCGGGGTTGTGGCTGGCCGTCACCATCACCCCGGCGTCGAGCCCGAGGTGGCGGATCGCGAAGGCGAGCACCGGCGTCGGCAGCGGACGCGGCAGGAGCACTGCTCGCAGGCCGGCGGCGGAGGCGACGCACGCGGTGTCCCGGGCGAACTCGGCCGAACGGTGTCGGGCGTCGTAACCGACCACGACCCCGTGAGCACCGCTCTGGACCAGGGAGGACACCAGGCCCGCGGCTGCCCTCCGCACCACCGCCCGGTTCATCCGGTTCGGGCCCGCGCCCAGCTCCCCGCGCAGCCCCGCCGTCCCGAACTGCAGCGTCCCCGTGAAACGGTCGGCGAGTTCCGCGGCCGACGCCGCGCCGTCCGGACCACCACGTTCCACTGCGGTGAGCAGTGCTCCCAGCTCGGCCCGGGTCGCCGGGTCGGGGTCGTCCGCGATCCACGACCGTGCCGCCACCGTCAGGTCACGCAGCCCCTGGTCGGCCGGATCGGGGGGGTCGACCGGATCGGGGAGGGCGGCCGGATCGGGGGGGGCGGCCACGTCGGAGGACTCAACCACCGCCGAGGTCCTCCAGCGTCGGCCGGGACCGCAGGGCGTCGACGTAGTCCGGCGGGGCGCCCCCGGCCTCGGCGGCATCGGCCACCAGGTCCCGCGTCCGGGCGGAGGGCAGTCCGCCCTCGAAGGCGTCCAGCACGTAGACGTAGGCCGCACTGTCACCCTCGAGGGTCTGCACGCGGACGTGGAGCTTCGCGAACAGTCCGGTGTCGGCGCTCTCCCAGCGGTCCAGTGACGCCTCGTCCGCATCCGAGACCTCGTAGAGCGCGACGTAGACGTGGGAGTCCGGGTCCTCCACCACGGTGGGCAGCGGGCCGTCCCAGCCCAGGTCCTCACCGCCGAAGGTCAGCCGCCAGCCCGGCAGCCACCCACAGTCCCGCAGCGGGGAGGACGGGCAGCGCCGGCGCATCTGGGTCGGGTCCAGGTTCGACCCGTAGGCGGCGTACAGCGTCACGGCGGCACAGTGTATCGGCCCGGTAACGGCGCGCCGGTGGACCGCTCAGCGGGCCAGGCGGGCGGCACGGCGGGCCAGGATGGCGGGGTGACGCGCGCCCCCACCCGTGTGGTCGTCCTCGGGGGCGGCCCCGGCGGGTACGAGGCGTCCCTGGTCGCGGCCCAGCTCGGGGCGGAGGTGACGGTCGTGGAGGCCGTCGGGGTCGGTGGTTCGGCGGTGCTGACCGACAGCGTGCCCAGCAAGACGCTGGTCGCCACGGCCCAGGTCCTCACCCGCGCCAGGGAGTCCGGCCGCCTCGGCCTCGGGCTCGCGCCCGTCGAGGGCACCAGTCCGGTGGACCTGGCCGCCGTCAACGCCCGGATCCGCGACCTCGCGGCCGCCCAGTCCCACGACATCGCCACCTCCCTGGCCGGTCGCGGGGTCCGGGTGCTGACGGGGACCGGGCGGATCGCCGGTCGGGTCCAGGGCCCGCGGGGCGGTCACCGGGTGGTGTGGTCGGTGGGCGCCGACCCCGGCTCCGCTGCGGCGGGGCCCGGCGGGGGCGAGCTGATCGCGGACGTGCTGCTCGTGGCCACCGGCGCCCGCCCGCGGGCGATTCCCGACGCCGTCCCGGACGGTGAGCGGATCCTCTCCTGGACGCAGCTCTACGGCCTGACCGCGCTGCCGGACCACCTCATCGTGATCGGATCCGGGGTGACCGGCGCCGAGTTCGCCGGGGCCTACCGGGCGCTGGGAGCCCGGGTGACGCTGGTCTCCTCCCGCGACCGGGTCCTGCCGGGGGAGGACGCCGACGCCGCCCGGGTGCTCCAGCAGGTGTTCGCGCGCCGTGGCATGACGGTCCTGTCCCGGTCCCGTGCCGTGTCGGTGCACCGGACCGGTCCCGGTGGGGGCGCGCACGCGGGTACCGGCGCGGGTACCGGTGACGGGGTCGTCGTCCGCACGACCGACGGTCGGGAGGTGGTGGGCAGCCACTGCCTGGTGGCCGTCGGGTCGGTGCCGAACACGTCGGGGATCGGCTTGGCCCAGGCCGGCCTGGAGCTCGGGCCGTCCGGGCACGTCGCCGTGGACCGGGTGTCCCGCACCGGCGTCCCCGGGGTGTACGCGGCGGGGGACTGCACCGGGGTCCTGTTGCTGGCCTCGGTCGCGGCGATGCAGGGGCGCATCGCGATGTGGCACGCGCTGGGGGACGCGGTGGCTCCGCTGGACCTGGACCAGGTGTGCGCCAATGTGTTCACCGACCCGGAGATCGCCACCGTCGGGCCTGTGCCGGACGCGACGGTCCGTACGGTGACGCTCCCGCTGGCCGGCAACGCGCGCGCGAAGATGCAGGGTTTCGACGACGGTTTCGTCAAGCTGCACTGCCGTCCGGCCACCGGGGTCGTCACCGGCGGGGTCGTCGTGGCCCCCGGGGCGAGTGAGCTCGTGCACCCGCTGTCGGTGGCGGTCGCGGCCAGGCTGACGGTCGACCAGGTCGCGCAGGCGTTCACCGTCTACCCGTCGCTGTCGGGCTCGATCGCCGAGGCGGCACGGCGGCTGCACCCGCGGGCCCCGACGTGAGCCGGCCGGTGGGGGTGGTGTTCGACCTCGACGGGGTGCTGGTGGACTCCGAACACCTGTGGGAACAGGGATGGACAGCTGTCGCCGCCGCATCCGGACGGGAGTGGACCGGGGCCGACACGGCCGCGTGTCAGGGGAAGAGCACCCCGGAGTGGGCCGCCCACCTCGCCCGGCTGACGTCCCGACCGGCACCGGACGCCGCCCGGGAGGTCATCGCGTCCGTGATCGGTGCCCACGAGGCCGGGCAGGCGCCGCTGATGCCCGGTGCCCGCCGACTCGTCGAGTCGGTGGCCGCGCGGGTGCCCGTCGCCCTGGCCAGTTCCGCTCCACGCGCGCTCATCGACGTCGTGATGCAGCGGACGGGCCTGGGGGCCCTGTTCGGCGCGACCGTCTCCAGCGCGGAGGTCGCCCGCGGCAAGCCGAACCCGGACGTCTACCGCGAAGCGGTCCGCCGGCTCGGGATCGATGCGGCCGGCAGTCACGCCGTCGAGGACTCCAGCAACGGGGTCCGCGCCGCAGCCGCGGCCGGGCTCGGCGTCATCGCGGTCCCGACGCCCCGCTACCCCCTCGACGCCGACGCGGCGCGGCGGGCACGACGGGTGGTGGGGGACCGGGACGGGGTGCTCGCCGTCCTGCTGAGCCTGCTCGACCCGGGCGGGTCCCCCGCCCAGGCCGTAGGTTCGACGGCACCGATCCCGCGGACCGCCGGTGGCGGCCCGACCGCCGATGGAGGCTGACGTGACCGACACCGCGACCCGTACCGACCGTCCCGACGCGGCCGACCCCGAGCCCGGCGGCGGGCACCTCACCGGGCCGGTACCGGACCCCACGGTCCTGGGGCCGGCGCAGCGCCGCCGGGCGATGGCCCAGCTGGCCGCCCGCGAGTTCGACGTGCTGGTCATCGGCGGCGGGGTCACCGGCACGGGGATCGCGCTGGACGCGGCCACCCGCGGGCTGTCCACCGCCCTGGTGGAGATGCGCGACTACGCCTCCGGGACGTCCAGCCGCTCCGGGAAGCTGTTCCACGGCGGGCTGCGGTACCTCGAGCAGCTGAACTTCTCCCTCGTCTTCGAGGCGCTGCGGGAGCGGGGGCTGATGCTCACGACGATCTGCCCGCACCTGGTGCGACCGCTGAAGTTCATCTACCCCCTCGAGCACCGGGTCTGGGAGCGCGCGTACGCCGGCTCCGGGGTGCTGCTCTACGACGTGATGAGCGGCAGGTCCGGGGTCCCGCACCACCGCCACCTCACGAAGACCGGCGTCCGCAAGATCGCTCCCGGCCTGCGGCAGGACACCCTGGCCGGTGCGCTGACCTACTACGACGTCCAGGTCGACGACGCGCGCCACACGATGATGCTGGCGCGCACGGCCGCCGGGTACGGGGCCGTCGTGGCGTCCGCGGCGAAGGTCGTGGGGTTCCTCAAGGAGGGTCCGCGGGTCGTCGGGGTCCGCGTCCTGGACACCGAGTCCCCGGACGGTGCGACGATCGACGTCCGGGCGCGGGAGGTCATCAACGCCGGCGGGGTCTGGACCGACGAGGTCCAGCAGATGCTCGGTGGCAAGGGTCTGTTCCAGGTCAAGGCGTCCAAGGGCGTGCACCTGCTGGTCGCGAAGGACAGGATCCACTCCGACGCCGCGATCCTGTGCCGCGCCGAGGACAGCGTCCTGATCATCCGGCCCTGGGGCGAGCACTGGCTGATCGGGACCACCGACACCGCGTGGGAGTTCGACCTGTCCCACCCGGCCGCGACCAAGGCGGACATCGACTACCTACTGCGCAACGTCAACCGGATCCTGGACCCGCCGCTGACGTGGGACGACGTCGAGGGCGTCTATGCCGGGCTGCGTCCCCTGCTCTCGGGTGAGTCCGACGCGACCTCGAAGCTGTCCCGGGAGCACGCCGTCGTCAGCCCGGCGCCCGGCTTCACCGTCATCGCCGGCGGCAAGTACACGACCTACCGCGTGATGGCCCAGGACGCGGTGGACGCCGCGGTCAAGGATCTCGGCCGTCCCGTCCCCGCGTCCGTCACCGACCGGACCCCGCTGCTCGGCGCGGACGGCTACCTCGCGTACTGGAACTCCACCGCCCGTCTCGCGGCCGAGTCCGGACTGGGCGTCGAGCAGATCGAGCACCTGCTGCGTCGGCAGGGCTCGCTGGTGAGGGACCTGCTGGCGCTGATCGCCGAACGTCCCGAGCTCGGGCTCCCGATCCCCGGCGCCGAGGACTACCTGCTCGCCGAGGCGGTCTACGCCGCCAGCCACGAGGGCGCGATGCACGTCGACGACGTCCTCACCCGCCGTCTGCACGCCTCCATCGAGACCCGCGACCGCGGGCTGGAGGCGGCGCAGACCGTCGCACCGCTGATCGGGGAGGTCCTCGGCTGGGACGAGGCGACGGTGGCGGGCGAGATCGACCACTACCAGAAGCGGGTCGCGGCGGAGATCGCCTCGGAGAAGCTGCCCGACGACAGGTCGGCGGACGAGGCGCGCCGGGTCATCCGCGACCCCCGGATCACCAGTGGCGAGGCGCGTGCCACGGCGCACTCGATCCCCGTCAGCTGATCCTGTCGACCCGCTCGCTGGGCGACCCGGCACGGGACCTCGGCGAACAGGACGTCACTGGCGCCGGTTCGCGAGTCAGCAGCTGGACCTGGTCGCGACCCTGGGCTTTGGCCCGGTAGAGGCCGACATCGGCCACGGCCAACAGCTCGGGGACGGTCGCCTCGGGTGCGGTGAGCCGGTCGGTGACGGTCACGCCCACCGACACCGTGACCTGCACCGGGCCGCGGTCGGTGGTCGTGACCAGCTCCGCGACCTGCCGGCGGAGACGTTCCGCGGCCCGTTGGGCACCGTCAATATCCATCGCGGGCAGCAGGACGGCGAACTCCTCACCGCCGAACCGGCAGACCAGGTCGTCGGCGTCCCGGACCTGGTTCCGGAGGACGTCGGCCACCTCACGCAGGACCTGGTCGCCGACCAGGTGTCCGTAGGCGTCGTTGACCCTCTTGAAGTGATCGATGTCCACCAGCAGCACCGCGACCGGCTGACCGTTCCGGCGCGCGTCGGACATGGCCGCGGCGGCCTCCCGCTCCCAGCTGACCGCGTTGAGCAGACCCGTCTTCGCCTCGGTACGGGCGGCTGCGTGCAGTTGCGCGTAGAGCATGCCGCGCTGCACGAGCAACACCGGCAGGACGGCGACCGGCACCAGTACCGGGGTGATACCGGCCAGCACGGCGATCAGCACCCCGGTGCACAGCTCCGTCAGCTCCACGAGCCCGTGGTCGACGACGAACACGCCGCGCCATCGGGCCTCGGGGTCGGTGGACTTGACCGCGACCCCGATCAGGCCCGTGTTGAGGACCTTCGCCAGCGCGGCGGCAGCGACCACGGCCAGGACGACCGGGACCGGGTGGAGGGTCAGCAACCGCCAGTCGGTCCACCGTCCGGGCAGGGTGTGGAAGGCGGCGGAGGCCGCGGCGTGGGCCAGACCGATGGCCGCGGCCGAGTAGACGCGCTTGTAGGTGGCGATGCGCCGCACCCGCCACTGGGTCAGTGCCATCAGCGCGACGGGCGCGAGCAGCGAGCAGAGCGGTGGAAGCAGCACCGCCATCGCCACCCACCAGGCGCCGAGCATGTCGTTGGCGTTCATCCCCGCTGGTTCCGGTACCCGCCTGGTGGCCTCCACCGACACGGCGCAGGCAGCCAGCAGCACGGCGAACAGGACCAGGTCGCGGCCGGAGAGGGAGTGTCGCCATGACGCCGCGAACGCCCACCACGTCGCAGCGGAGGTGACCACGACGACGAGGACCCGGGTTGCGGCGGGCAGCTCCCACATCGGCCAGCGACGCATCACCGGTGTCCGAGGGTGCGCCGGCACGGCCCCGTGGACTGCTCGGCTACCGCGGACGCCTCCCAGCCGCGATCATCGTGCAGGAGCACAGCGAGGGCCCTCCGAACGGTGTTGACAGACGGCGACCGGATCGAGGCCGAGTGTGACACACCGCAGAGGGCATCGTGGGAATGGCCAGCCAGTGAGGTAGCTGCCTGACCCTCACCCTGCTCCGGGACCCGGAAGGGAGGTTCGACATGCGCGGCAACAAGTGGACCTGACCGGTTCGGCACGACGCGACGACTCCGGGAGGGAGGTCCCGCTTCCCCACCGCCCCGGCCACGAGCTCGCCGGGGTCGTGGGGGAGCCCGGCGGCGACGCTCCCGTCGCGGCGGCCCGCAACCGCGGACTAGAAGTCCCCGCCCCCGAAGTCCCCGCCACCGCCGTCTCCCCCGAAGTCCCCGCCGCCCCCGAAGTCCCCGCCGCCGCCGTAGTCGCCCCCCCCGTCGCCGTAGTCCCCGCCGCCGTCCCCGCCGTCCCCCGAGTCCCCTCCGTCGCCGCCCCCGTCCAGGCCGTCGTTGTAGCCGTCCTCGTACGCGCTCGACGCGCCCCAGCCGCCCATCGCGGAGGACATCAGCCCCGTCCCCAGGGCACCGATCAGCAGGCCCGACATCATCCCGGACCCGGCGAAGCCACCGAAGTAGCCCGAGTTGTACCCCGCGTAGGCCGGCCCGCCGTTGTAGTACGGGACCCGACGGTTGCCGCGGACGACCTGGCGGGTGTCCGGTTCGGCCCCGGCCTCCAGCCGCTCCGCATCGGCGAAGCAGACGGGAACCGGACGCGGCTGGCCGCCGGGCGGCGCCCACTCGACGTCGCGGCCGCTCGGCCCGTGCTGGGGGTTGAAGAAGCAGGGCGGCCGGCGCTGGGGCAACGGCTCCTTGGCGACCCGGGCGTGGACACAGGCGATCGCGTAGCGCCCGTCCTCCAGGGCCGTCGTCACGGCCTTCACGTCGTCCGGGCGCTTCGCGCGGTCCAGGGCCTGCTTGGCCGCGTCGTAGGAGTCCAGCGCCCGCTTGTAGTCCTGGCGGCCACCCTGGTCCAGCTGGACGCCGGTGGTGTCGACGTCGAGCTCCGCGACCTCCTCGCCGAGGCGGGTCACGTCCTCCTCGGCGGTGCGCATGAGGTCCGCCAGCTCGTTCTGCTCGCGGCCGGCGACGGCCTTCGCGCGCGAGCGCTTCGACACGGCGTTGTAGACGGCGTAACCGGCGACGGCCAGGACGATGAGCAGCAGCAGTTCCACGGGGGCTCCGGTGGGTCGGCGCTTGGGCGGCCGGGGCACCCGGCCTGGTGGGAGAACTCCCCGACCGCCGGGGGCGTTCCACCGGCGGTCCGGGCTCGAGCAGGTGCGGACGTCCGGGGCGGCTCAGGCCTCGATCGTCATGAGCACAGCGCCGTTGGTGACGGTCGCCCCCGCCTGAGCTGTCAGGTTGCGGACGGTACCGGCGCGGTGGGCATCGATGGGCTGTTCCATCTTCATGGCCTCCAGTACCAGGAGTGGGTCGCCGACCTCGACCTCGTCCCCGTCGACCACGGAGACGGTGACGACGGTCCCCTGCATGGGCGCGAGGACCGCGTCCCCCCCGGCCAGGGACGTGCCACCGGCACCTCGGCCACGCCGGCCGCCGCGCCGGGCCCCGGGTGAGGTGAGGCGGGGGTCCGCGCCGGCGCCGGGAGGTGCGCCGCGGTGGCCGTCCACGGCACCGCCCAGCCATCCGGGGAGCACCACCTCCAGGCGTTTGCCGCCGACCTCGACGACCACGCGCTGCCGGGCGGCCCCCCCGGCCGCGGCCTCGGCGTCCGCGGACCACGCCGGGATCCGGTTGTCGAATCCCGTCTCGATCCATCGGGTGTGCACCTCGAAGCCGCCGACCCCGTCGTGCGCCCCCGGGTCGCCGGCGAAGGCCGGGTCCGCCGCGACCGCTCGGTGGAAGGGCAGCACGGTCGGCATCCCGGCCACTTCGAACTCCGCCAGCGCCCGCCGGGCCCGGGCGAGTGCCTTCGGCCGGTCCGCCGCGGTCACGATCAGCTTGCCCAGCAGGGAGTCGTACCCACCGGGAACGGTCTGGCCGCGGACGTAGCCGGAGTCCACCCGGATCCCCGGACCCGAGGGTGGCGACCACGTCGCGAGCCGTCCGGGCGCGGGCAGGAAGTCCCGCCCCGGGTCCTCCGCGTTGATCCGGAACTCGATGCTGTGACCGCGCGGGACCGGGTCCCCGTAGCCGATGTGCTCCCCGGCGGCGAGGCGGAACTGCTCAGCGACCAGGTCGATGCCGGTGACCTCCTCGGTGACCGGATGCTCCACCTGCAGGCGGGTGTTGACCTCCAGGAACGACACCGTCCCGTCCTGGCCGATCAGGAACTCGCACGTCCCGGCGCCCTCGTACCCGGCGCGGCGCAGGATCGCCTTGCTGGCACTCACCATCGCCTCGCGCTGGGCGTCGCGCAGGAACGGTGCGGGCGCCTCCTCGACCAGTTTCTGATGACGCCGCTGGAGGCTGCAGTCCCGGGTCGAGACGACGACGACCGCGCCGTGGGCGTCGGCCAGGCACTGGGTCTCGACGTGGCGCGGCCGGTCCAGGTAGCGCTCGACGTAGACCTCGCCGCGACCGAAGGCGCCGACCGCCTCCCGGACCGCGGAGTCGAACATCGCCGGGATCTCCTCCCGGGTGCGCGCGACCTTCAGCCCGCGGCCGCCCCCGCCGTGCGCGGCCTTGATGGCCAGCGGGAGCCCGTGGACCGCGGCGAACGCCTCGACCGCCGCGGCGTCCGGTACCGGGCCGTCGCTGCCGACGGTGAGCGGTGCTCCGACCGCGACCGCGATGTCCCGCGCCCGCACCTTGTCCCCGAGGGCCTCGATCGCCTCCGGCGGGGGGCCGATCCAGGTCAGGCCGGCGTCGGTCACCGCCCGGGCGAACCCGGCGTTCTCGGCGAGGAACCCGTACCCGGGGTGGACCGCGTCGGCGCCGGCGCGCTCGGCGACCTCCAGCAGCGCGGGGACCGACAGGTAGGTGGCCGACACCGGGCCCTCGGGCAGCGCGTACGCCTCATCGGCCAGCCGGACGTGCAGGGCGTCGGCGTCGTCGGCCGCGTACACCGCGATGCTGCGCAGGCCGGCGTCCCGGGCCCCGCGGACGATCCGGACGGCGATCTCGCCACGGTTGGCGACCAGCACAGCGGTCAGCGGCCGCCGCGCCGGGCCGGGTGCACGATCGGACCCCTCGCCCGGCACGCGTCCCCCTCGCTGGCTCGGCCGATGTGCTGCGGCCGCGGCCGGCCGATGGTCTGTTCCGCGTCCCGTTCGGGCGTGAGTCCAGCGCGACCGTCCCGTGGGCCGCCCGGGCGATCGTAGGGGTCCCGGCGCCGCCTCCCGGTGGGCCCGCGGCGGTACGGTCTGGCGGACCCGCCGGACGTGGGCGCGACGCGCCGCCGGGTGCCAGATGTGGGGTCGGGTGCCAGATGTGGGGTCGGGTGCCAGATGTGGGGTCGGGTGCCAGATGTGGGGTCGGGTGCCAGATGTGGGGTCGGGTGGGAGAGGTGGCGGCGATGTCGTCGACGGCCCGGGCGCCGGACCCCGCGCGAACGGCCCCGGCTCCGGTGGGGGCGCCCGTCTTCTGCCCGGTGTGCGGCCTGGCGACGGAACGGCTCGCCCCTGGCCCCGGTGGGCGCCCGCTGGCCGCCTGTCCCTGGTGCGGCAGCCTGGAACGGCACCGGCTGCTGACCGTGCTGCTGCGTGGCATGGCCGCGGACCTCGCCGGCGGCCGATTCCTGGAGGTCGCTCCCAGCCCGTTCACCACCGGGCTGCTGCGCCGGCTCGGGCCGTCCCGGCTCGTGACGTGCGACGTCGACCCGTCAGCCGACGGCCGGTCGGTCGACGTCCAGGCGAGCCTCACCCGGCTCCCGTTCCGCGACGGGGTCTTCGATCTCGTGCTGTGCCTGCACGTCCTGGAGCACGTCCGTGACGACGGCTCCGCCGTGGCCGAGCTGGCGCGGGTGCTGGCCGGGACGGGCCACGGCGTCGTGCAGGTCCCGTGGGAGGCCGGGAAGCCGACGGACGAGTACCCGGAACCGACCACCGAGGCCGAACGGATCGCCCGCTTCACCCGCGCGGACCACGTCCGGCAGTACGGCGGCACCACCCTGGAGGACCGACTGGCCGCCGCGGGGCTGGAGGTCGAGCGGTTCGCCAGCGCGGACCTGTTCGGTCCCGACGTGGTCCGCGCCCTGGGTCTCGCGCCGGCGGAGGTGACCTGGCTGGTCCGTCCGGCGCGCCCGGACGGCGGACCTGTCCGGCGGTCGTTGCGTGACCAGGTGCGGCGCTGGCTGGCGGAGGTCACCGGTCCGGACGGCAACCGGCTGCCGGACCTGCTCCCGCCCCTGGTCGCGGCGTCGGCCCGGATCGGGGTGCTCGAGCGGGAGCTCGCGGCGGTGCAACGGTCGCCGGCCGCGACGCGCCGTCGCTGAGCGGCTGACTCCACAGGGAACACACAGCGACCTGGAGCATCGTTCACCCGGAACCACGTGACCGTCGTTCCGGGACCGTGCACGCGGTCCGCTGACGCTGGGGAACCGCCGTGACCGCCGCACCATCACCGTCGCGACCCGCCGTGACGCCGGCCGCCCCGTTCCCCCCGGCCGCCCCGTTCCCGCCGGCCGCTCCGTCGACCCGCCGCCGTCTGCACGACACGCCGATCTGGTGGCGGGCGTCGGCCCGGGACGCCCTGATCGTCAGCCTGCTCCTGGTGATCGGCCTGTGGGCCTACCCGCACGGCGTGACCGACCTCGGTGCCGGCACAGCGGGGGCGCTCACGTCCCTCGGCAGGCTCACCGGGCTGATCGCCTCGGACCTGCTCCTCGTCCAGGTGCTGCTGATGGCACGGGTGCCGGTGCTCGAACGCGCCTGGGGCCAGGACGAGCTCGCCCGGCTCCACCGCCTGGTCGGATTCACCTCCTTCGACCTGATGTTGGCCCACATCGCGCTGATCGGGCTCGGGTACGCGGGGTTGGACGGCCGCGGCTACGACGGCCTGCCCGGGGAGCTGTGGAACATGACCTGGAACCTGCCCGGCGTACTGCTCTCGGTCGCCGGGACGGTCTGCCTGGTGCTCGTGGTGGTGACCAGCATCCGGGCCGCGCGTCGCCGGCTGCGCTACGAGTCCTGGCACCTGCTGCACCTCTACGCCTACCTCGGCGTGGGTCTGGCGCTGCCGCACCAGTTGTGGAGCGGCACGGACTTCCTCGCCAACGCGGTCGCCACCGTCTACTGGTGGTCGGCCTGGGCCGTTGCCGCCGGGGCCGTGCTCGGCTACCGGGTCGGGCTGCCGCTGTACCGGACGTGGCGGCACCGGCTCGTGGTCGCGGCCGTCGTCCCCGAGACACCCGGAGTGGTGTCGGTCCACCTCACCGGCCGGCACCTGGACGAGCTGCCGGTCCGCGCCGGGCAGTTCCTGGTCCTGCGATTCCTCGCCCGCCCCGGCGCCAGCCGCGCCCACCCGTACTCGATCTCCGTCGCCCCGTCGCCGCACGCACTGCGGGTCACCGTGAAGGACCTCGGTGACGGCAGCGGTCAGACAGCAGCGCTGCACCCCGGCACCCGTGTGCTGGTCGAGGGTCCCTACGGCAGCCTCACCGCGGAGCGCCGCACCACCCGCGGCGTCCTGCTGCTCGGGGCCGGGATCGGGATAACCCCGCTGCGCGCGCTGGCGGAGGAGTTCCCGCAGCAGCCGGGTGACGTGGTCGTCGTGCACCGGGTCCGGTCCGTGGAGGAGGCGGTGTTCCGCGCGGAGTTCGAGGAGCTCGGACGCGCCTACGGACTGCGTCTCGTCCTCGTCCCCGGCCCGCGGTCCGGGCAGTCGTGGGCCCCCTCCGCGGCCGGCCGCGACGGTGCGGCGGCCCTGCGGACGATCGTGCCCGACATCGCCGGGCGCGAGGTGTTCGTCTGCGGCCCGGACGCCTGGATGACCGCCGCGCTCGGTGCGGCGCGCCGGGCCGGTGTCCCGGAGCACCGGCTGCACGCCGAACGCTTCGCCTGGTGACCCGCTGACAGTCCCTTCGCGCTCACTGCCCCTTCGCGCTCGCGGTCCCTTCCCGCCGACCCTCCCTTCCGCTGACCCGTCCCCCTCCCTGAACGGAGTCCCCGGTGCGCCGGATCCTTCTCGCCTCCATGAGCACGCTGGCCGCCGTCGTCCTCCTGTTCGGCTACCGCACCAGCACCGCCCATCCAGCCCTGACCACGGCCACGGCCGCCGGACCGGCCGGCCCCGGTCGCACCACGGGCGGGGGCTCGACGGCGCCGGCGCCGGTCCCCTCCAGCAGCTCGAGCAGGAGGCCGGCCACCTCGGGCACGCCGGCCGCCACCACGAGCCGCTCCGCCACCACGAGCCGTTCCGCCTCGAGCACCTACACCGGGGACACCGCCCAGACCCGCTGGGGCCCGGTCCAGGTCCGGGTCACCGTGGCCGGCGGCAAGGTCGCCGCGGTGGACCTGCTGCAGGTGCCGTCGGGGAACCCGCGCGACGCCGAGATCAACGCCCAGGCGGTGCCGATCCTGACGGAGGAGACGATCCAGGCGCAGAGCGCGCAGATCGACGCCGTGTCGGGCGCGACCGTCACCAGCGACGGCTACACGGCCTCGTTGCAGTCGGCGCTGGACCGCGCCGGCCTGTGACGGTGACCGGGCAGCTCGTGTCGACGACGGCCCGCCGACGTGCTGACCGCCGGGCGTGGGTGGAGACGGTGATGGGCCTGCCGGTGAGCGTGACGGTCCGTGGCCCGGGCGCGCGCGGCGATCACCCCGATGCGGTCGTCCGGGAGTGTTCGCGGAGCTGCACCGCGCGGACCGGGCGTTCAGCACCTACCGGGCCGACTCGGAGACCAGCCTGCTGCGGATCGGCGCCCTGGCGCCGCGGCTGGTCAGCCCGGCGATGCGCGAGGTCCTCGACCTGTGCGCGCAGGCGAGGACGCTCACCGGGGGGCTGTTCGACGCCGACGTGCCGCAGCCGGACGGGCGGCGTCTGTTCGATCCGTCCGGGCTCGTCAAGGGCTGGGCGGTGGAGCGCGCCGCGCGCGGCCTCGAGGCGCTCGACGGCCTCGACTGGCTGGTCAATGCGGGCGGTGACGTCCTCGGCCGCGCCGGGCACGGACCGGACTGGCGGGTTGCGGTGGAGGACCCCCGCGACCGGACCCGCCTGCTGTGTGTCCTGCCGCTGCGATCCGGTGCGGTCGCGACCTCGGGCACCGCGGCCCGAGGCCGGCACATCACCGATCCCCGCACCGGCCTGCCGGCGGCGGAGCACCTGCTCAGTGCGACCGTCATCGGCCCGTCGCTGACGTGGGCCGACGTCCTGGCGACCGCGGCGTTCGTCGAGGGCCCGGCAGGTCTGTGCCGGGTGGCCGACCTGCCCGGCTACGAGGCGCTGCTCGTGGACCGGGACGGCGTGGTCACCGGCACGGGACCGCTGGGCGTCGGGCGGTCGGCTCGCTACCAGGTGCGGTGAGTCGGCAGCCCGGACCGACGCCAGCCGCCATGGCTCGCGGGTGCACCGGCGGTGCGCATCGGGCGCGCCCATTCCGACGGCGCCGTCACTGCCGTCACCGTCGCCAGGGGTGCCTCCGCGAGCCTCGCCGTCGCGACGGCGAGTGCGGTGACGAGAGCGGCGATCTCGTCGTCGTCGGCCTGACCCCGGACCACTCGCAGCACCGGTTCCTCCGGGAGTCGGGCGTCCTCGGGCCAGGTGGGCAGCGCGGTCACGACCGGCCCCCGGCCGTTTCGGTGCTCACAGCGGGATGTTCCCGTGCTTGCGGGTCGGCAGCTCCGACCGCTTGGTGCGCAGTGCTCTCAGTGACTGGACGACCTGGGCACGGGTGTCGCTGGGGGCGATGACGGCGTCGACGTACCCGCGGTCACTGGCCACGTAGGGGTTGGCGAACGCCTCCTCGTAGGCGGTGACCAGCTCGGCGCGGCGGGTGTCCGGGTCCTCGGCGGCGGCCAGGTCCCGCCGGTTCAGCACGTTGACCGCCCCCTGCGCGCCCATCACGGCCACCTGCGCCGTCGGCCAGGCCAGGTTGACGTCCGCCCCCAGGTGCGCGGACCCCATCACGATGTAGGCGCCGCCGTAGGCCTTGCGGGTCACCACGGTCACCATCGGGACGGTCGCCTCGGCGTAGGCGTAGAGCAGTTTGGCCCCGCGCCGGATGATGCCCTCCCACTCCTGCTCGGTACCGGGAAGGAACCCCGGGACGTCGACGAACGTGAGGATCGGAATGTTGAACGCATCGCAGGTCCGCACGAAACGGGCGGCCTTCTCGCTGGCGTCGATGTCGAGCACCCCGGCCATGCGCATCGGCTGGTTGGCCACCACCCCTACGCTCCGGCCCTCGACGCGACCGAAGCCGATGACGATGTTCGGCGCGAACAGCTCCTGCACCTCCAGGAACTCCCCACCGTCGAGCACCGTGGCGACCACCTCGGTCATGTCGTACGGCTGGTTGGGGGAGTCGGGTACCAGGGTGTCCAGCGCGAGGTCGTCCTCGTCGGGTTCCAGCTCCGCGTCCCAGCCCGGTAAGGGAACGATCTCGTCCAGGTTGTTCTGCGGCAGGTAGGAGAGCAGGGCTCTCGCGAAACCGATGGCGTCGGCCTCGTCGGCGGCGAGATGGTGCGCCGCGCCGCTGCGCTCGTTGTGGGTCCGGGCGCCGCCGAGCTCCTCGAAGCCGACCTCCTCCCCGGTGACCGCGCGGATCACGTCGGGGCCGGTGATGAACATGTAGGACGTGCCGTCGGCCATGATGGTGAAGTCGGTGACGGCCGGGGAGTAGACCGCTCCGCCCGCGCACGGCCCGAGCACCAGGCTGATCTGCGGGACGACACCCGAGGCGCGGACGTTGCGCCGGAAGATCTCGCCGAACCCGGCCAGGGCCGACACGCCCTCCTGGATCCGCGCGCCACCGCCGTCGTTGATCCCGATGACCGGGCAGCCGGTCCGCATCGCCAGGTCCAGCACCTTGCAGATCTTCTGGCCGAACGCCTCGCCGAGGCTGCCGCCCAGGACCGTGAAGTCCTGGGCGTAGACGTAGACCCGGCGGCCCTGGACCGTCCCGTGGCCGGTCACGACCCCGTCGCCGTAGGGGTGGGCGCGGTCCATGCCGTACGCGGTCGAGCGGTGCCGGACCAGGGCGTCGAGCTCGGTGAAGCTGCCCGGGTCCAGCAGCGCGTCGATTCGTTCCCGGGCGGTCTGCTTGCCGCGGCCGTGCTGCCGGTCGATCCCGCGCCGACCACCCGCCACCAGGGCGGCCGCCTGGCGCTCGCGCAGGTCCGCGAGCTTGCCGGCGGTGGTGTGCTGGTCCGGCCGGTCGCGGGCCGGCTCCCGCAGGGGAGAGGGCGGCGAGGGATTGGGCGGCAGGGGAGCGGGGGCACCGACGGCCTCGGTGACCTCCGTGAGGACCGACCCGTCGCCGGTGGCGCTCGTGGCGAGGTCGTGGGTCATCCGACCGACCGTACGGCGCGGCGGCGGCTCGACGCTGTCGGGCGCCGACAGAAGGCGGCCGTCAGCCCTGTCCGGTCCATCGCCCCGACACCTGCTCCGTCCCGTCACCGATGCGCACCCCGTTCCCTCGTCGGGCGGGCTCCTAGGCTGACCGGGCCGTGTACAAGTTCCTGCTGACCCCCCGATGGCTGGGTTACGCCGTGCTCGCAGCCCTGTTCGCGGCGGCCTTCGTCGGCCTCGGGGTGTGGCAGTACCACCGGGCCAGGACCGTGATCCCGCCGGTCGCCGCGGCCAGCGCCGAGGCTGTCGTCCGCCCCCTCTCGGTCGTCCTCGGCGGGTCCACGTCGGTGGGTTGGACGGCGGCCGGTCAGGTGGTCACCGTCACCGGGACCTGGGACCGCGCCGGCCAGGCTCAGGTCCCCGGCCGGCCCGTGGGCGGCCGCGACGGCTCCTGGGTGGTCACCCCGCTGCGCAGGTCCGACGGCCCGGCGGTCCTGGTCGTCCGGGGCTTCGTCCCGGACGGCACGGCCCCCCCGGCCGCTCCCGGTGGCCGGGTCGCCGTCGTCGGGTGGCTCGCCGGGTCCGAGGACACGATCTCGGTCGCAACGGCGACCGCCGACCAGGTGGGGTCGGTGTCCGTGCCCGTCTTCCTCAACCGCGTCGGCTACCCGCTGGTGGACGGCTTCGTCGGTCAGACCCGGGTGGCCCCGGCCGCGGCGGCCCAGGACCTCACCCCGGTGCCGTTGCCCGGTGGCGGTCGCGGCTCGGTGAGCTGGTCCTACCAGAGCCTGGGCTACGCGTTGCAGTGGAACCTGTTCGCCGTCGGAGCCTTCGTCGTCCTCGGTCTCGCTGCACGCCAGCAGGCACGGGAGACGACAGCCCGGCAGGTCACCGAGACCGGCCTGGGCGACGTCACGTTCTGAGCGCTGGTGGTGCGGACGGGAGAACGGCGGGGCTTCGGCAACACCGCGATGCGGAAGGGAGTCGTCCCGGGTGAGGCGGTGTCGCGCGGTTCAGGTCAGGCGCTGGGCCTGCGGCGGCGTGGCGGTCCCGACCATCCGGCGCTCGTCCGCCACGACCCGCCGCTCCGCGAAGAACGTCGCCACGGGAACCGTTCCCGCGAGGAGTACCAGGCCGAGCTTGAGCAGCGGCCAGCGTCGCGAGTACCAGAGCACCAGCGTCACCACCACGTAGGCCATGAACAGCCAGCCGTGCGCGATCCCGACGACCGTGACGACCGTCGGCCGGTCGAACCCGTACTTCAACGGCAACCCGACGAACGTCAGGATCACCAGGCCGGTGCCGGTCACGATCGCGAGGACGCGGTACAGGACGAGCAGGCGGGAGTCCACGTCCCCAGTCTCCGCCCGGTCGCTCGGACGCGGCCGGCGACCCGGTCTCGTCGGGTCGACCCGTGGCGGGGGGCGTTGGTCGCGGGGTCGGTCGCGGCCATGGCGCTGCGGCCGTCGACCGAGGCGATCAGCATCGCGGCCACGGCGCCGGGCACCCGGGCGGCGACCGACCGGACCTGCGTTCCCCCGGGCGCCTGCGTTCCCCGGGGCGTGTGCCGGCTCCGCGGGGGTGACGCGGTCGGCCTCGGCGACGCGGTGGCGAAGGGGTGCGTCAGCCGGGTGACGGTCATGGGAGAAACGCTAGGCACCGGAGCACCC
>JAABUQ010002609.1_pt1 | contig 35214 bp, 30 predicted proteins | sample 5560001 | NCBI WGS metagenome assembly JAABUQ01 (sample SAMN10711888, study PRJNA513371) | rock metagenome | isolation source: Antarctica rocks | place: Antarctica: Victoria Land, Finger Mt nord | collected 2015-12-18
CTCTTCCTTGAGAAGTTCCTGCACGACTTTGGCCTTGAAAGCGGCTGTGTACTGTTTTCTCATCATGCTCTGAGTCTATCTTATTCCTACCCTCTTCCGTGTTCAGATTTCTAGGGCCATTATAGACCGCTCACTCACTCAATTGTTAAATGACTATGTAGAGCTACAAAAAAGAATCAAGAACCTGCAAGGAGTTCTGGCAAACTTCAGAGTCGGTCAACCCTTTCCTGAAGAATATATGCAGAGGCAGCTCGACGAATTGGCGCGTCGAAAACAGCAGGTGCTTCCTGGATTGCTAGCCGGCATGCAGAGAAATTTGGATAGCATGTGTGATGCAACCGCCATACAGACTGCTACGGAGTTCCTAAATGCTCTGGAAGGTGATTGTGTAGACGCGATCGGCCGCCTGCAAGCATTCATTCAGCGGGCCAGACAAAACTATGAACACGAGGCGGGATGGAACACCGAGCGGCCCCGGCTACAGGCGCATAGCGACTATCCACTCTACATCCCTGCATTCTCAACCGATCAGGCGATGGCCAGGTATTATGAGCGCGTCAGCATTTTCACAAGAGAGACGGCGCGGCAGAACTTTCTCAATGCCACAGCACAGACACAAGATCCGCTCACAATCTTCCGTAATGAGTTGAAAGATAGAGAGCTTATTGAGCATTTCTTTGACGGGCGCTCCGATATCATATTCGAAGCAATGCAGCAACACGTCAATGAGCGCGTGGGAGAGCGTTTGAAGCGTGCTCCACTCCTTGATGTTCTTGAGGAGGCGGGCGACTCGCTTCTCAATCAGAGCATCAGAACAGCGCTTGAGCGTGCACAGTCCTTAATTCCCTTTACCAGGGACTACGCAACGAACTGCGTCGAGGAATGGTATGTCAGTGCGGCATATAAAGATGATAGACAGCGCACAATGGTTGAGAAAGCAATGAAGCAAGTATCGGAGCGGGCAAAGCTCTTTCCATCAGATGACCCGACCGAGATCGTCGTGTTCTACCTCATCGATGGTCTCTCGATGCCCGCGATCAACGACCTCGCCGGTCGCTGCCTGAGCCCATTTCTTGAGAAGCGCGCAACATGGACCCGGTACAATGGCCTCTCAAATCAGAAGAGCCGGTCGAACCAGCGCAACATGTCCACCGTAGGAAATCCCATCTACAGTGGGCATGGCAACGAAATAAGCATCTATCAACAAGGAATCATTCATAAACTCTACATTGCAAAAGCGGGGAGTGTTCCCAATTACACATCGAGCCAGGTACCTGAATTGGGAGAACCCGACGAAGACCAGGCCTGAAGCAGGAACAGATCAAAACGTGCAGCTATTCTATAGGAACAACACTTCTGCACTGGATAAAAACGATCTCAATGTAAGCAAATACATGAATATATAAATGAAGCAGAGAGAGGAAGACATGCCAAAATCGCAACTGGAAGGGATGCCACTGCCAACTGCTGCCCTGGTGATAGATACACGCAGCGGGAAGGGTGGGAATTATATTACTGAGACACTGAAAAGCGAGGTAGATAACCTGTGCCAGGATATGCAGATGGAACAGGTCAATCAGTGGCGCTACCTCACCTCCATCATCGATTACCTCTCAATTCATCCGTTGAGTAAGAGCGAAATACAAAAATATCGCAATCCCTACAAGCCGCAACCAACAGACGCGAATGGTGGAATGAACGCTGCACCCGCACCAGCAAACAATCCGGAGCGCAACGCGCCAACCATCACAGGAAGAATCGACATGCAGCCACCGCCGAAAAACTCTTTCTTCGGCAACTCTCTTCAGAAGGGAGTCGTTCATGCTATACCTGAAGGAATTTTCAAGGAGGGAATCCGTTATATTCTCGCTCTCTGCGATAGTTTACGCACAAAGCGTGTCAATGCGACAACAGATCTTGGCAAGCGAGGAGTGTTGGGGCGCACCCGGCCAGAAGATAGTGTCGTGCGCATCATCTTTATTGCAGACGCAAGAAGCGAAGAATCGCTGGCTACAGCGGCGACCTATGCTGCCTATCTGCGGAAAGAGACCTTATTCCAAAATGACTACGATCGACAGCTTCTGCTAAGCACCGTCATCATCTGTCTCAACCATGAGAATCGTGGTGAAGCTCCCATAATGTTAATCAACGCTTTAAGTTGGGACAATAACGACTCCTGGGTACATATTGACTCATGTATACTCGTTGAAAACTATAGCGAGCGTGGTTCTCATTTCAATATAGAATCGCAAGAAGAGCATGTTGAATTTCTTCTGTACATTCTGCTCATTACCGATCCTGTCCAATTACGGATTGACATCCAGGCACCGAACATAAATTCTTTTTTTGCTAAACCAAACGTACAGTTTCGTATGCTCCCGGTCGAGAAATGTTTTAGCATTGGTCTCTCGGCCTTCACCTACTCGGCGCGCTGGGGGCGTACATTGCTGAACAACGGCCTGGCACAGCATGTTATCCAGGAGTTGCTAGAGCACAATCAATCTTCTGCCGCGCTTGACACTGAGTTCAAGACTAATAAATGGCTTGACGAGCAGTTAACGATCATACAAGAAGCCGTTCCCGAACATGTGACGGACGACATGCCCGAACTGAATGCTATTACACGGGCGACCAACGTAGCCAGAACAGCAGACGAAGTCTTCCCGGCGCGCAGCATGAGCGTACGTGTTGGTCAGCGTTCTCTTGAAAACCTTGATCGATATGCAGACACATTGAAAGAGAGCTATGTAGGGCAGGCACCAGGGCAGGCTAATCTGCGAGAAGCGGTTGGTCGGGAATTAACAGTTCATGATTATGTCCGCCGCCTTCCTGGCGACATTGGCAATCCACTTCTAACAGTAGTGGGCAACGCTCATCAAGTGCTAACCGATCGACGCTTCTTTGAAGGAACAAGAGGAGCTGTACCGCGCGCAAAGTATCAACTGTCTAAAATTGCAGGCGTGATCGCTGAGCGTTACAACAAGCATCGGAGTATGAGCATTAATGTTGTAAAGCTGAACGAAGGCATACAACAGCGCTACAAGGACGAACGCAAGTCTCTGGATGCTTTGAACGAGCAGTTTCCCTTGTTGGGCACAAACTTCCTTGCCCCTATGCGCGTGCTCACGCTCTTGCTCTGGGTCTTTGTCTTCCTGCTTGTCAGTGTTTCGGTCATGGCTTGGCTTTATCATGCGGCTTTCCTCTACTCCCCCTCGACCATCAACTTTCTCGATTCGTCCTTGTTCGGCTATTCATTTCTCACCATCTTTACAATTATCACCGCCCTCGTCGTGCTATCCGTCATCGGTATCACAGCGTTCATTTGCACACAAATCTTCTTTGGGGAACGCGGCACACCGCTTAGAGTAGAGATGGCATTCCTGATATCGTTGATTATCGTCACCCTGTATGGAATTGTCATCAACCTTTCACTGTACTACTTTGCAGATGATAGAGTTTCTCACGCACTGGTCGGCTGGTTGGTGGATCTCCAACATGTAAGCGCCGTGACCGGTATAATCGCCTTTATTGTTGCAGCGATTGAAGTCTTTTACTTCCTAAAGTGGCATCGAGACGTCACGGAGATGCGAACAAGGATCATCAACGAACTACGGAATCAGCATCTAAAGACGGTGGGAGAGATAAAAAGCTATCTTGCCAATGCCTTCCTACTCGCCTCAATGCAGCGCGCTGGACTGATTGACGAGAGTGGCAAAAGTACAGGAAACTATTATAGTACGCTTGAAAACCTTCAAGTGCTCCTGGATGGTGTTGGTAAGCGGTGTGAAGAGACATATCAAACCACACAACGACATTTAGAGCGTGTTACAGAAAATCCGACACAAGGACCGGCAACGGACAAGCCATATCTTCGCGAGGAACTGCTTGAAATCAACGCATTGAATAGCCGACTTGCCACCTTGCAGACTACTATGCATACCGATCAAACGTTTATCGCTTTCGTAGAACTCCTCCTACGCCTGTCCGGCGTCGAAACTCCCACGACGATTTTGCGCAGTCTCGAAGAACGCACACAAACAGGAAGGCAGCAGTTCCAGATGGACGGCTACCAGGTTGAAGCACAACTACTCTTATCAACAATTGCCGTCCTCGCACTTGAACTCTCGCTGGAGCAGCCGCCAGCAAATCAGCTCGACATTGAGACATTCGAGAAACGCTATAGCGGGCTTGATCAACACTATCAAGATACCTCAATGAGGAACCTGCTGGAGCTTACGAAGACTAAATTCGCCAATAACGTGAGTAGAGGCAAGAAACTGATAGAGGCAGACGTTGAACTAGCAACAAAGGCAATGAATACGTGGTCGCAGATACAGTGGAGGAAAGACGATAAACTGCAACAACTGCTCATCAAAGAGGGAGTACTCGCGCACATGGAGAGAGAAAACTTCGCTCCCGAGACCATACGCACCAAGTTCATTATTCGTACAGCTCCAGTTAACCGCTCGTTACGCATTGGCCAGCAGACCGACGAGTACTTAATCTTGTTCCCCTCAACAAAAGGAACAAAGCTCCTACGAGAACTTGATGTTGCTCGCGTCGACGTTGACTTCCCCGACGAGGAACTACTCGCCCTACTATCACTCTCGCACTATGTCTCGCTGCCCTACGAAGTAAAAGAGGAGACTCCTGCTCTTCCTAGCTTAGGATCGCCGGATCAGTTCTCCAGCACTCCCTCTGCAACGACGACTCAGATGCTTCCCGACGACATAGAGAAAGAGAACCCTGTAACATCAAATGTAGAGCCGGGAAAAGGAGCTTAATTTTTCGTAGATAAATATAGTTCTTTATAGAACGAGTAGAGAAACGAGAAAAGAGAGCCGGAATACGGCTTGACTATGATAGAGAAGAAACGGTATACTTTCCCGTGTTGTAGTCGTTGACTGCACACGGGAATCCACTCTACTCTTTCTTAGTCAGGTCGAAAGCGGGAATTGATGAGCGAAGGACCAGATCTGCCAGCAAGCCCAGTCGAAGTAGCCACAGTCCGGCAAAGTACTCCGGATGGAAGAACTGATGAGACAGCAGGAAACAGGGCGTCCACTGAGGATCTCCATCTAGTTGCAATGTTGCGCGCTGGCGACGAGAGTGCCTTCGTGTCGCTTATTGAGCGTTACAATAACACAATGCTGCGGCTGGCGATGATCTATATTCCTGAGCGGGCGGTGGCCGAAGAGATTGTGCAAGAGACATGGATGGGAGTGCTGCAAGGGATCAAGCGGTTTGAAGGCCGTTCCTCGCTCAAAACCTGGATCTTTCGCATCCTCACCAATTGTGCTCGCACCCGTGCCCAGCGTGAGGGGCGCAGCATCCCATTCTCATCGCTGCCAGATCCCGAGGTCAGCGGTGACGAGCCAGCCGTCGATCCAGACCGCTTTTTGCCAGCGAACGCGAATAAGCCGGGGAGCTGGGCCTCGCTCCCCAGCAACTGGAGCGAGATTCCTGAGAACCGGCTACTCTCTCAAGAGACCTATGCCTGTATTGAGATGGCCATCGTAAAACTACCACCCAACCAGCGCACCGTCATCACTCTGCATGATATTGAAGGCTGGAGTGCGGAAGAGATCCGCAACGTTCTAAGTGTTTCAGAAGTAAATTTAAGAGTACTGCTCCATCGTGCCCGCTCCCGTGTGCGGCGTGCGCTGGAGCAGTACTTTGGTGAGCAAGAATAAGGGAGTCGGAGAGAGAAGGCAGCAAATGCATACCTGGTTCAGAAGGCTTTTCGAACGCCCTTCGCCAAAAAAGAAGAATGAGCCGATCAAGATAGATACAACCAGCTCACTACGCTGTCAAGAGGTCGTGGAGCTCATCACCGACTATCTTGAAGGCGTACTATTGCCCGAAAAGCAGAAGCAGGTCGACGAACACTTAGAAGGCTGCGACGGCTGCACTAACTATATCGAACAGATAAGAATGACTATAGGAATGCTGCGCGACCTCTCGCAGAAGCCCGAATTCCCAGAAACGAAAGAAGAGTTGTTGAGCCTATTCCGCGAATGGAAGCAGGGCTAGCAACTTTTTGCTTTTTCTGTATAATTCGGGCTCCGCAGGTACAGCTACATTAACCGGTGAAGAGCTCAAAAAAATGGCAAAAAATGAGCTCAAACTATTCAGCCTTCACCACTTAGTGTGGCTGTACCGCTCCGCACAAATTATGCAGAAAAAGCAAAAAATATGAGCGGCAAGTCCCCTTATCTATCCCCAAACTCACTTCTTGCCTGTAAAGACTGCATACTATATAATAACAAGATGGAAAGCCAATCTCATAGACTATCTCCCCGCCTTCCTCTCTGAGATCGGCCAGTTTGTCTCTAATCATTCTGAACTATTTTGTCCGAAAGTACTATATTCGAAAATAATCTGAGCAGAACTAGCATAAACTTTAAAATTCAGGTAAATTCTACTGGTATGGAGCCCGGCAGGTTCTACCTTCACCAACGAAGCAGCCTGCATCCCTCGCCGTTGAGGAATGAGAATAGATAAGTAGGAAAGGATGTGTGTATTTATGAGTACCAGGACGAAATGGGATACGATGGTCAAGCCTGCCTTTCTTAATGATGTGCACAAGCTGCCCTATAAAGAGCTACAGCAGGTGATGGATAAGATTGATATGCTCTCTATCGATCCTCGCCCCGATGGGAGAGTGAAGAAGATTCTCACTCACGTTCCTGGTCGTCCATGTCGCATTCGTTCCGGCAAGTATCGCATCTTCTATACGTTTAATCAGCAGGTGGTCTCTATCTATAAGCTGGATGAGCGCAGCGATGATACCTATAGCGATACAGTAGCCCCCGCTGCTCCACCATCACCCGAGATGTTGGCCAACCTGGATGTTCCAGCCGACGATCAGTCGGTAGAGGCTCCTGCTCAGCCGGACTGGGAGAATATCTTTGTTACGTCAAAGTGTCGTACGTTCCCTGAGCCGATTACAGTGAAGATCTTGAATAAACTAGGAGTTCCTGCTCATCATCATGCCAACTTGCTGCGTGTGCAGGATGAGGATACGTTACTGGCTTGCCCCGGCGTGGATGAGAAATTTCTGCTGGACATCCACGACTATATGTTTGAGCCCTCGCTTCACCAGGCGATGCAGGAGCCGGATCTGGTGCTCAATGATGTGGATGATCTGCTGCGTTTTAAGAATGGCGAGCTACTGACCTTCTTGCTCAAGCTCTCGCCTGAGCAGGAGCGCTCGGCGAACTGGTCGCAGCGCGTCAATGGGCCTACGCTGGTCAAGGGGAGTCCAGGCACGGGTAAGAGTATGGTCGCGCTCTATCGCATCCGCTCTCTGCTGACGCAGGTCTTACAGGCGGGAGAGTCGCCCAGCTTGCTCTTCACGACCTATACGAACGCATTGGTCAAGTCGTCGCGCCAGTTGCTAGAGCAATTGTTAGGCCCCAACGCCTCGTATGTACGTGTAGATACAGCAGATACGATCGCGCGCCTGATTTTGCAGGAGCGGAACCAGGACAAGACACACGATATTATCAGCGCCGACGATCTCTATAAGCTGACGGCCGAGGCGATCGCGGCGACTCGCTTTGCTGGCAACAAGATTGAGCAGCATGCTCAAACGCAAACGATTCAACGGATGAGCCGGGAGTACCTGGTGGAGGAATTCACCTCGGTCATCATCGCCCGGCATATTACTACGCTTGAGGCGTATCAAAAGGTATCGCGAGCGGGTCGCAAGATGCGTCTGAATGCGACGCAGCGCGCCGCGGTCTGGCAGGTCTATGAGTGCTGGCGACTGTTATTGCAAGACCGGGGTCAGGAGACATGGCAGCAGCGCAGGGTGAGGGCCGATGTGCTGGCCGCTTCCAGTTCGCTGGCCCACTCTTATGACGCGGTGATTATTGATGAGGCTCAGGACCTCGATCCCAGCGCGATGCATATGCTGGTCACGCTCTGCAAGTCTCCCAGCCGTCTCTTGATTACCGCCGACGCCAATCAGTCGATCTATGGCAGCACCTTCTCCTGGTCGGATGTGCACGAGAGCTTGAAGTTTCCGGGGCGCACCAGCGTACTGCGTGCCAACTATCGCTCGACGGCCGAGATCGGGGAGGCGACGCGTTCCTATCTTCTGAAGGGAGCTCTGGAGCCTTTGGAAAGCGACCACACGTATATGAATAGCGGCCCCTTGCCAACGGTCCGTACAGTTCTCAATAGTCAGGACGAGGTGCAACTGCTGATTAGCTATTTTAAAAAGGCCAGCCGCAGCCTGCTGCATACGCTGAGTTCCTGTGCCGTGCTCTGTCCCAGCGAGAGCGCCGGGCGGGCGTTAGAGAAAGCGCTCCGCAAGCAGGACCTGGATGCGACGTTTATGAAGGGAGTTGATCTCAATCTGGCGCAGCCCGGCATTAAGATTCTGACGCTCAAATCCTCTAAGGGACTAGAGTTTCCGATCGTGGCCCTCGCTGGCTTTACGCCCCGTAACTATCCCATCATACCCAATGGGGCCACACCTGACGAGCGGGATGAGATCCTGGCTCGCGAGTGGCGCACGATGTTTGTGGGTATGACTCGTGCCATGCGTGCCCTGCTGATCATTATCCCTGCCGGTGTTACAACACCCCTGCTGCGCGACTTTGATCCCGACCTCTGGAATCTCGATCGTCCCTTCTAATCAGACTCCTGATAGGATCTCGTTTCAGTGGCAATCTCTATTCTGGAAAGAAGGACGGAACCATGCGGATTCCACAGACTATACACTTACCCCCGCAGCTTCCAGCGCAGCCTGAGCTGCTCAGCTTAAATCGACGCTTATCCGCGAACGAAATTTGCCTGGATTGGTGCGATGTTCGGCTCGACCTGGTGAGAGACGAGCAGTTAGATACGCTTTTGCATGGCTTGACCTTGTGTGAGCATAGCGCATGCATCGACGCCAGCAACAATACTGCTATTTCGGACGCCCTTTTCCCTCTTATTATGGCGGCCTTCGAGCGCGCCGAGCATGATCTAGATGCCACCATCACACGACCAGCCCGCACAGACCAGACTCACCCGACGCCCGCGCTCTGGACTCCTGATTTTGAAAACGAGGCGGAGCGCACGATCGTGCGCAAGTGGCATCCAGACAGAAAAACGTTCGTAAAAGATTCGACTCAGCCACTTATCGAGATGCCGACGCATAATACTACCAGCACATACCGACCCGCATCAAGCTTCTTGCCCGTCTACGACATGCCCTGCGACGAGACGACAAATGACGCGCATAGCCCTGCCCTCGCTGCTTCTAGCCTCAGCATGCTTACACTCAAGCAAGCAGGGATGGCCCAACTTCCTCCTCTCCTACAGCCGCTCGTTGATTTCTATGCTCGTTGGATCGAAGAGCAGGCGAGGCATATCTCTCACCCGGCTCAAGATAGGCCACACCGACAAGTGGAGGAGCAGCGCATCTCTCAGCATTATCACACAACACTCCAGCGGATACGAGATGGCATTGAATTGATCAGTACTGATTTGCAAGCGGCGCCGGCATTTGCGTTTATGAACCGGGTTATGGAGTTGCAGCTTATGCACAGTTCATCAATCCAGGAACAGTACAGCTCCGAGGCCGATACAACAACTGGTATTGGTCAGCCTGCCGCCTGCAACTGGCAGCCATTTCAGCTCGCCTTCATACTCCTGAATATTCCCGCTCTTATCGACGCAAGCTCCGCCGATCAAGAGACGACGCATGGAGCTCTGGCCGATCTCCGCTGGTTCCCGACCGGCTGGAGCAAGACTGACGCGTATCTGGGATTGACAGCCTACACACTAGGAATTCGCCGTTTGCAGGATAGGATCAGAGGGAGCTTCGGGGCGAGCAGAGTCACGGCCATTCTGCGCTATACCTCTTGTGAGCTCACTTCGCAACAGTTTCAGCGTGTCGCCGCCCTGATCTGCGCCTGTGAGATCAGCAGACGCGCCGATAGCTCGACATGGGGGAAAACACCCTTCCGCCTGGGCCTCTCCGCACCCCTCAAATTCGCCGATCTGCTTACTCGCTGCCCCTGGTGCGGCTCCGCCATCGAGACAAGCTCAGAGAGCACTCCTGAATCTTCCAAAGGCCGCATCCTCATCTATTGCCGCAATCCGAAAAACGCGTGCGCCTTTAGCCAGGGCAGATCAAGTGGTGAGGGACTTCCCTTTCTCCTAGCAGATAAAGTCTACGACCTCAAGCCCCCCTTACTCATCACAGCAGAAGCGTAATAGTAGGTCATCTTCCTTTGCCAGCAAGGATTCCGCTCCCCCCGACTCCAGTCCCCCCGACTCCGATCCCCCCTTGCGCGAACACCGTTTGCTAGCTATGCTTCATTCTAGATACCCTCGTGTTCTGAAATCCGAAAAGGCTCCTATTGCGAGGAACGACCCGCCGTCCTTCGCAATGTTCTTTTGAACGTACATGGCTAGAAGTCGATAGCAAGAGGAAATGCATGGCAGCAGAAAAACCTCGGCGAGGAAAAGTTCTTATTTACATGACTGCTCCTGAAGACATAAAATTGCTGAAGCAGTTGCGACAACATATGAGCCCGTTGAAACGCCGTAATCTCATTGAAGAATGGGTTATAGAAAGTATTCTAGGAGGAAGCGATTGGAAAAGTGATCTTGATAAGCATCTTCACGATGCAGATATTATCCTGCTCCTGATCAGCCCCTACTTTGTTGCGTCGGAGTACTATGAGAGCGTTGAGAAGCTGTTTGCCTCAATGGAGCAAGAGGAGGGTAAAGCTCTCATTATTCCTATCCTCCTTCGCCCTACTGATTACAACCATCTCCCATTTGCCAACTTACGCTGGTTGCCCGCCGATGCTGAAGCAGTTACAATGTGGAAGAATCGCGATGAACCACTATCCCTTATAGTTACAAGCATTGACAAGTTGATAGAGGGTGAAGAGAGAGAACTGTTCGTATCTCATGGCGACACACTCCCTCGTTACTGGTCTGTCCCCTACAATCCAAATCCTCTTTTCTCTGCACGTCAACACGACTTGCAAGAGCTATATAGCAGGTTTACAAAAGATAGAGAAACTTCTCTGGCAATACAAGCGATCACAGGAATGCCTGGAATTGGGAAAACAGAGCTCGCGCTTGCATATGCGTTCCGTTATCATCGTAGATACGAAGCTGTCTTCTGGCTCACATGTGACTCGCGCAAAGACTTGATCGCGGGTTTCCTTTCCATTGCCGAACTTCTGCAATTGCCCGTAGAAAGTACATCAGAAGAGCAGGATGTTGTTGCAAAAGTAAAGCAGCGTCTCGCCTATTTTACTGAAGAGTGGCTATTAATCTTTGATAATGTCTTTGACCTGACCTCGATTGGTGAATTTATTCCTGAAAGTATAAATGGCGACGTACTCATTACAACTACAGCAACCGCTGTGAGGGCATTTGCACGACCCTTAAGACTTTCAGAAATGAATGAAGAGGAAGGTGCACACATCCTCCTTCAACGAGCAGGAATCACCACACCCAGTATAGATCATCTCATCCAGGCGAGAGAGATAAGCAGGTTGCTTGAAGGACTCCCACTCGCACTTGATCAAGCGGGTGCATATATCGATGTAACAAGAAAGAGCTTATCTGATTATATCCAGAATTATCGTACACGACTCAATGAACGAGGGGAAACCTCAAACGATCATCATACCAGGACAGTTACAGCCACATTTTCCTTGTGCTTTGAGCAGGTTAAGCAAAACAATTCCGTCGCAAGAGAAATTCTTCAGCTCTGTGCCTTTCTGAACGCCGAGGACATTCCTGAAAGGCTGTTTACAACGGGCATACCTGAGTTGGGACCCGTCCTCAAATCACTCTCATATCATCAGCTAGAGGAGGCGTTACAAGTTCTCCAACGCTATTCCCTTGTGACACGCGATGATGGAATGCTGAGTGTTCATGGTCTGGTTCAGATTGTCCTGCAAGATGAAACGAACGAGGAGGAAAAGCGTGTACTGGCTAACCGCGCAATTCACGCAGTCGAGGCTATCTTTCCAGAACCGAAGTTCGCTCTCTGGCCCCTTTGTCGAAGCTACCTGCCACAAGCTCAAGCATGTGCGGATCTTATGAAACAGTGGGAGGAGATCGAAAGTCCAGAGGGGGCGCGCCTGCTGGATAAAGCTGGCTATTATCTCTATGAGCAGAGTCAGTATGCCGCCGCGCGATCGTTTTTTGAGCAGGCGCTGAAAATACAGCATCGGATAGTAGAAGCGCACTCCCCTGATAGAGCTTCCACACTTACTCATCTCGGAAAGCTTTCCCGCAGCCTGAGTCAATATCCCCAGGCGAAACAGTATTTTAGAGACGCCCAGGCTATTCTCAATCAACGACCCGACCAGCCTCTTGCCCTGGCTCAGGTGCTTGACGGTCAGGGTGAACTAGCCCAAACGCAAGAACAATTTTCTCTGGCTGAGAAGCGATATAAACGGGCGTTGGCGCTACGCAGGCACCACCTTGAGCCTGATAGCCCCGAAATCGCTGCCAGTCTGGCAAACCTGGCGGGCATCTATGAGGAATTGGATGATGCATCTCAGGCGAGGAGGTTTTATGAACAAGCACTCGCTATCTATCAGCGCACTGTAGTACCGGACCATCCCGATCTTGCCCTCTTACTGAGTAATCTAGCCCGCTTCTACGGCGATCAGAAGGACTATACGCAAGCAGAACAGCGCTTTGAGCAAGCGAAAGCCATACGAGAGCAAAAGTTTGGACGTGATCATCCCAGAGTAGCGAGGACGCTGCACAATCTGGCCGCCCTCTATGTTGATATCGGCGATCCCGACAAGTATATTCTTGCTGAGCAGTATACATGGCGTGCACTCACCATCTGGGAGCAGACGTATGGCACTTCCATGCATCCGGATGTCGCAGCGAGCATCCGCATTCTTGGAAGGCTCCATCGCAGGCAGCGTCTCTATGACGACGCCAAATCGAACTATGATCGAGCGTTAGCCATCTACGAACAGTTTCCCGAACCAAAGCATCTCGCTATCACTCAGCTTCAGCGGGATCTGGAAGAGCTGCGGCGAGATCGAGAGATGGACGGGCAAGCAAAAAAGGCTCCTGCGGATGAATAGATAACTTTTCCCAGGCGTGTACAGAGGTCCTTCCCGCGCATAAATGAGCAATGTCGGACGCATCATCGTATCCTTGCTCATATCCCGCTATGCCCTCTGAAGAAGGCAACGATAACATGAGTGCTCCATTAAGCTGCATTCGCTCTCGGACGCGGAGCACACGACAGACGATTGGCGAACGGGTATCAAGTTCGAGTACTGATTGCATTCTCTGCCGTCCTTTTTACTGTTCTCGCGAGCTTGAGCGAGCGAAACTATCAGATACACACCACATCTATCTCTCCTTCTCAAAGCTCGCCTCTCATGCACATAGCTAAGCAACCAGGCGCATCCTTTTCATTTTATCAAATCTTTGCCGATAGATAGATATTGTCTATCATAAGACTCTCTACAGCTCTATTACACACTATTTGCAGCCATTGTGTCAAGGAATCGGTACTCATCATTTGCACTATTGGAGTCAAAAAATATGCAGCGCCTACGGATCGAAGAAATTGCCAAAGCAAAAGGCTTCAACAAGGCCCGCCTCGCCAGAGAGACCGGCTTAAACGGGGATACAATAGACAGGCTTTACAAAGAGCCGTACTACAGCCCAACGCTCAACACTTTACGCAAAGTTGCCAAAGCACTCGACGTTTCCATAGGAGATCTATTTGAGGAGGTTGAGGAGGAAAACGATGATCAGGTGAAGAAGGAGGAGTAAATAGTCCCTTTCATCGGATAAAATACCATTTGTAGCGATCAAGCAATTACTTGTGGTACACTATAGCAAATGACGTGCTACATACAGGAATCGACGTATACTCAACTACTGTATTTCATGGACCCATTTAGTCTCGTCCAAAGCTTAGAGAGGGATGGGAATGATCGAGGATAGCGCCATACATTCAAAAACGCAGCTCGTCGTCCTACAACCCACGCCATTCTGCAACATCAACTGCCGCTACTGCTACCTGCCCGACCGCTCCTCGACCATGAGAATGACGATGGAGACCCTCGCGCGCATCCTTGAAGCGCTCTTCTCCTCTCCGTTCATTGCTGATCCCCTCACCATAGCATGGCATGCGGGCGAGCCGATGGTGCTCCCCCTCAGCTTCTATCACGAGGCATATCGATGTATTAAAGAAACAAATAGACAAGATGTTCAGGTAACCACAACAATTCAAACAAATGGAATCCTTATCACACAGGAATGGTGTGATTTTATCAATCGCCATCAAATAAACATCGGAGTCAGCCTGGATGGACCGCAATTTCTGCACAATCGCAGCCGTCTCGACCGTGCGGGGTGGGGCACCTTTGTGCAGACAATGCGCGGAATTAAGCTCTTACAGCAGAACAGTATTGAACCGACCGTTCTCATGGTACTTACTGACGAGGCTCTTGAGTATCCCGACGAAATCTGGCAATTCTTCACCCAGCAGAATCTGACCCGCATTGGCTTTAACCTCGAAGAGATCAACGGAGCGCACACGCAATCGTCCCTTCAAAGTGAGGCGAGCAGAGACAAGTATAAACGCTTCTTCACCCGCCTTCTGGAATTACATGCATCGGCGACCAACCCCCTTTTTATACGAGAAGTGGACACTCTCCTGAATCGTATCCGCTTTCTGGCCCGACCCGTCCAATCTATGGAAAACACTCCGATGGCAATGCTCAGCTTTGACGCCCAAGGCAACGCCTCCACATTCGCCTCCGAACTATTAACCATGCCGCACCCGCACCTCGGCAATTTCCATCTTGGCAACGTACATAAGAGCACGCTCGAAGAGATGCGCACCAGCCCGAAGCTCGCCCGGATCAACGCCGAGATTCAAGCGGGGGTCAACCAATGCCGACAGAAATGCGACTACTTCGCATTCTGCGGCGGCGGCTCACCCGTCAACAAACTAAGCGAACACAGCACCCTCGCCTGCACCGAAACAATGCATTGCAAATTGAAGATTCAGACCGCAATAGATGCCGCCCTGGAATATTTAGACCCGCTTGCTTGACGATGCATTTAAGATGAGCTAAAGATTAATATCGCCCAAGAATAATCAGGCACAATGAGTGAAGTGGGCGAAGGACTATGAGATAGAGCGCTGGATGTGTTGACGATTGTGATATTATATGCTTGTTGGGGCTGTAGCTCAGTGGATAGAGCGTCGGTTTCCTAAACCGTGCGTCGGCAGTTCGATCCTGCCCAGCCCCACTTCGTAAACCCGCTCTAGAGGCGGGTCTATTCGTTTACGTTTCTATGTACTTCCTGATTTTTATTGCTGAGACAGCAGCATTTGACAGCAACGTCCCTAGACAGACCCGGACAGAAGCGCGTCCAGCCGATCTACCGCTTCCGCCTGTAATGACGGAAGCACATGAGAGTAAGTATCGAGGGTCAGGCTGATCTGGCTGTGGCCCAGAAGCTCTTGCACAACCTTCACATGAACTCCCAATGCCAGCAGCAAACTCGCCGCACTATGGCGTAAATCGTGGAAACGAATGATCGGCAGCTCAGCTTTGACCAGAATTGGTCTGAATGACCTGCGAATCATATTCCCTACTTCAACCGGACTGCCAATAGCATTGCAAAAGACCCATCCTTGCTCATTCCAATTTGGGCCTGCTGCCAGCCTCGCCTCACGTTGCCGCACACGATGCTGCTTTAACGCCTCAATCGCCATCTTTGTCAGATGGATGCGCCTGCGACTCTTCGTCGTCTTAGGTTCAGAGGTTGTAAACCCTTTGCCCACGAGACGCGTAATTGTGCGTTTTACCTGAAGTGTTCCCATCGCGAGATCAAGATCCTCCCATTTTAAGCCCAACAATTCGCCCTGCCTCATGCCAGTAGTGAGAGCCAGGACGTAAAGTGCTTCAAATGGATCACCCTTGGCTGCGTCCAAGAACTGTTGCGCCTGATCGCCAGACAAGAATTGCATCTCCTTCTTCGGCACTCTGGGAGGCTTGACCGAATTGCAGACGTTGCGTGCTACCAGATCCCAACACAATGCATCGTTGAGAGCCTTGTGTAGGACGCGGTGCATATGCTTTACCGTCATTGGAGCATAGCCCTCCTCCAGCTTCTTGTTATAGAACATCTGGAGCTGCTGCGGTGCGAGCTTTTGCAACTTCGTCTTTCCTAGGACGGGGATAATATGAAGTGTAACTAGCTCTCGATACCGTTCATGCGTCCGTATGCGAACGCTATTCTTCACCGTATCGCTCAACCACGTGATGAGAAAATCGCTCAATGTCTGGTCCTTAGTCGGAAGGATAATCCCTTGATCTTTCTGATGGTTCACCTCTCGCGCAGCTTTGATAGCCTCCTGTTGCGTCTCACAATAAATTGATTTTCTTTTCCCAGTATCCAGGGTGATGGATGCAACCCATCGCCCATCTTTGCGTTTATAGACAGACCCTTCTTGATTGGCCCTTCTTGTCATATGGTCACCTATTCTTTCTCTATATTTATGACAGTATGTGGGGCTTTTTGGCAGAAGTAGAGAAAACAGTTCAGGGTTACTATCCCTTTACTGATTTCTCTACCTCGTATCCGTCTATCAACGCCTATTATCGAGCGTTGCTCTTATCCTACCACACCTGTCGCGTTTTTTACACTGGTTGTTCTTCAACAAGTCATGCATTCTTTTCAAAGCAGGTAAGCTACAGCCTGCTTTCTCTATCAAATGGAAGTTCTCCCAGTAACCGCTTTTGCAGGCAGGTATGCTGTTTTTTTGGAGCTATTTGCATTGGTAGCCAGTCAATGAACCAGTGGTCCATAACCTGGATTTGCGAAAAGTTTCCATCAACATGCAATCCAACCGGAGCAACTCGCATAACAAATGTTTGATCTAGCCTTCTACAGATCTGCTCCACATAGACTAACTCATCTGTTGAAAAGCGGACTGGCTGATCGGCACAGAGAAAATCAAGTGAGGCAAGAAAGTTTTCATTGAACTCGTATTTTAAGGTCAACATATGTATAGCTTGTTCTGGTTGAACCTCCACAAGGCGTAAAGTTTTTCCAATGTGAACATGTAACGGTGCTACACGAACTATATACACTTGTTCTTCTCCTTGTTCCCCTGATCGCTCAATCAGCTCAACATAAGAGAGTTCGTAATCCCCTTGCCAGCGGATTTTCTTTTCTTGAATGTAATGTGACGCGATGTTTGCCACTACGGCAGTACAATCTGTGAAAACTGGATGTTGCATAGCTTTCTCCTTTTATATTCTGTTAACATAAACTCCTATTGACTTTACAAGTGTTCTTCTAAGTCATGAACATAAATGTATTGCCTGCGCTCAGTGCGGGGCTCTCCAAACATTGGCTCTTCGTTTTGGAATTTTTCTAATGCGCGCATCAGCAACGGTTTAACGCTAGCATTCACGTAGTAGTGTGCGTTGGTATAGAAAGAGGTTAGTTCCAGAAAGATTTTTCTCCAGGTTGGATAATCTTTCTCGGAAAGCTCTACTTCGACAACGCTCACAATCGTAGAAGCATCAAGTTCTTCTGACTGGCGGTAACGGAGCAGTGCATCTGGTCGATGGTTCCCTCGATATTCATAAGGAACCCATAGATCCGGCTCTCGTTTCAGTTGTGCTTTGAAGCGCTCCCGAATCGTCCGATACTGGCGCTCACTCTCCCACTGGAACCCGGGACGAGATCCATAAGTCTCCTCAATGTGTACTTGCGTCTCATTGATCCAGAAGAGATGATCCAGATCCGAATATCGTGGATCAATAAAACGTAGAGAAAGGTTGAAGTGGTATAATCCTTTCCTCGTGAGACTGACCCAACCAGGTTCGTCATAACGGACTTTTTGGTACATTACCAATCCTAATGCCTTCCAACGCTCGATTATTTCTCGCGTTCGAGATTCAGAGAGACAAGTTGGATCTGTTGATTGTGAATCAGGATGGCGTGCGAGCAAGCCTTGCAATTGATCAAACCTATAGGCTGTTTGTATTCCTATTTGTGGAAGAATATCTTCATCACGTTGTGTCAACTGCGGATATCCTTTGTCTGATCGCGTCTTACGGATCTTTTCTTGTTTGTACGAGGCTGATTTTTTCATTGCAATGTTTCCTTTCTATGTTTGCTCAACCAATGAGGCAACAATTACTTAATTGAATAATGGGTGTCAGTTATGTTGTTCAAAATCGTTATATGGTAAGAAACTAGAGGGTCCGAATATTGTCTCGAAAAGCAATGCGCTCGCCGCGCTTCTTTCCAAGCTTCAAGGGGTGAGTTCAGTGTGTGGTTCTCTGTGTATGCCCCCGTTTTGCTTGTCGGAGAGAAAACGGGGGCATATACTGACCTTTACACTTTTATTGCACTACATTCTGTCATCATGGCTCTTCCTCCTTTCGACCTCCCCACTCTCCAGTTCGGACGGTTGGTTACTGTGAAGCGGGGTAGATATCACTCCTCCAGGTCGGGTTTCCTGATGTGCACGAAGCCATTCAGTGCAGAGGGAGCGATGCATATGCGCTCGTTCTGCGAGCGTTCGCCCTGAAATTTTTCGACCTTCGGCGACAAGTTCCTGATATGCTCGCTCCAAGCGCTCCTCCCGGCTCATTACCATTGAACCTGGATCTACCGAAAGTGGATCTGATGCTGGAGCATCTTGCTCGTGTATTGGTTCTGCTGAAGATGGATCTGGTTCTAGCTGAGTCTGAGGAACTCCTGAGATCCCTGGCTCTCTTGGAGCTTGCTTCTTTGGATTCAACGATATCTCTGCCTTGATCGTTGGCTCATGAGAATGGGCTTTGGGCGGTGGATCTGGAGCTACCTGTTGACTGAGAAGATCCAGGCGGCGGCGCTGTGGCTCTCCTACTATTGCTCTCTGGTTCTGGCGCAGCAGCTCCGGTTCTACCGTGATATTGGCTCTCATGGCTCCATCAGGACGAGCCAGAACCTGTAACAAAAGGGCGACATCCTCAATCGTGAGATGGGAAGAGTCAGCTTCTTTCTCATGCTCTTTTTGTGGCTCCTCCTGTACTACTACATCTGATGATGGGATCGGTGTCGAAAGATCCCGAAAGGACACATCACGCAAACGACTCATTAGCACAAAGCCAACAACGGCGATAGAACGAAGGCTACTCAGCATCTTGATATTGATGCCCATCAATGATATGGCATCGTTGATCGGCGCATGAATAGCATGGCTAAAAATGTCAACATTTGTGATAGCTCCTGCGACCAATGCGAGAAGGCCCGTGAGCAGGCTGTAAAGAATACATTTCGCCCAGTCCTGTTGCTTAAAACACAACAAGACATAATAGAAAGAGATTGCTAAACTAGAATCTATAGCTAGCGCCTGAGACCAGGCCCATGCTTGTGATGCAGGTGTCGTGATCCCAAGAATTGCTCCATCGGTCAGAAAGTTCGCACTACTTACGACAAGGCCCGCCGCCAAGAGCAGTTCTGATGTCTTTGCAATAAAGTTGGTAATGAAACGTAAAAGTGTGTCATACCAGACCAATGAGACAAAGGCATCAATGCGTGGATGTCGAGTCATACTTGTTCCCTTTCATTTAGCTCATTGTCAGTCTCTGTAGCTATCCATTGTGCGTTTACGGAATCAAATGTAAGAGAAAGTGTTTGCTCCTGTATATCCCGTCCAGTGATGAACAGCGTTGCCTCGTCCTGCTCGCGTGCTCGTTTCAACAAGAGAATGCCATCCACTGCTCCAGCTAATCCTGTTGACCCTGTAATCTCGTCGAGGACATCCCGACTTGACGCTTTGCGTAAATGATGGATTACCAGGATCGAAAGATGGTACGTGTCAGCCAACTGCTTGAGCGGAGCAAGGGAGGCATAGTCCACTTCATACTGCGTACGAGCGCGAGGTGGAGAGAGTGGTGAAATCTTCGCCCAGGTATCAACGATAATGAGGCCCAAACTGGGATGAGCACGGAGGTATGCTTCGAGTTCGGACAGTCCCTCGGGTCCTAAACGCGTATGCTGCACGGCAAATTCCAGGCCGATAGGCATTGTATTCATGGTCGAGAGCAACTGTTTTGTTCGCGACTGTAAGCGTTGTGGCGTGTCTTCCAGTGCCAGGTACAGAACGTCACGCTGGTTTGCACGATAGGATTGAAGCATTGTTCCCCCAGAAGCAACCGCAAGAGCTAATTGAAGTGCGAACCAGCTTTTGCCTTGTTTCGGCTTTCCAACGAGTAATAGCAATCCTTCTGGTATCAAATCGGGAATGGTCCAATGAAGAGGAGAGAACGGAACCTCTAGCAACCGCTGAAGCGTGAACGGTGCCATCAGGTCTTGCTCTGACCAATGGGGTAGAACTGCTGTTTCATTTGACGTTGGAAAACGATAGAACGGTTTTGCTTGATCGAGTGCCTGCTGAAAGCCCGTTTTAAATGCTTTCCAATCCTGTTTATGGAATTCATTTGGATCTTTCGCATTAGGAAGTGAAATGATAGAGGCTGTGCCAGGCCAGGTCCACAGCTGAAGCAGTTCAGCAATACCTTCGACAAACTGTTGGCCAGCTTTATCAGGCTCTTGAAAGATGTACAAGGTTTCGATGCCTTCAAGGTGTGAGGGCTTGAGCGTCGTCTTTGCCATCTCAGCACCAGGAATACCTAGAGCATGATATTCATGAAACAGCAGTGTTAAACGGTCCGTTTCTCCCTCAACTAGAATGAGGTATTTATCCTCTCTGGCATTCTCCAGACGTTCCAATCCGTAAGGGATAATTTCTCCCAGGTCTTTTGTCCATCTGGAACCTTCTTTCGCGATCAATGCAGTACGAATGCGCTGACGTGGAGCCGTGGTCCCATCTTCCTGGTAGTAAGGAATGCGCAAACCCCCTCCCGGCTGTTCAACAATCCCTTGATTGATGAGAAAGCGCCAATGAAGCATTTTATCCCTGGCGAAATCTAAGAGGGAAATTCCCTGGCGTGGAGCCCGCGAATGCCTTGACGACGAAGGTGGAAACAAGTCAGACATTGTCAGATTCAATGCTTCAACAATGTTTTCGACAGAGCAACCTGCATGGCAATGCAGGAGAACTTGTCCTTCTTTACCAAGACTCACGCTCAAACTAGGATGACGATCGTCATGTGCAGGGCAGCACGCTGTCCAGCCCTGCAATGCTTTACGAACATGTTGTAGTTGTGAAAGTACTCGCTCTAAGAGGGGAGTACAAATCTCACTTATATGTAGTTCCATTTGGAATATCCTTTCTGTGAATAACGTTAGAAACACTCTCATACATATGTCCGCACGACAGTATGTCATTAATGGCGTGCGGACATCGAACCTGTAACTATGAGGAACGAGAGGTATGTTCCTGCTCCTCCAGCCAACGTTTTAAAGATGTCTGGTTCACTAGCACTCGGCGTCCAAGACGAATGATAGGAAGCCCTTGATGGATAAGTTTATAGACATGAGCTCTACAAACTCCAAGGTACGCTGCCACCTGTGGAATGGTCAGCAGGCCAGATGTAAGTGTAGGATCTGATGACTCTTGCACTATGCTTCCTCTTCTTTCTCTAGTATGCTTTGGCATGATTATCAGCACTAAAATGGAGCTTGCAATGTACAATTGGCTATTCCTTGAAGAATATATGCAATACGTGTTGTTTGCTCTATCGCCGTATACGACGTATCTCGTACAAAGGGTTCTCCCAGTTGATCAAGGATGGCCTCTAAGCTGATAGAGGAATCTCCCCTGCCCCCGCTAAAGGCATGTGCCTCATTTGCTCTAAAGTACTCAGAGTATAGATTTAAGATGGAATCTCCAATGAGGACCGGGACAGGCAATTGGAATCGGTCCGCTGTGACTTCCAGCTGCAGTTGGATCAGAGAGAGTTCATAGGCAAGAACGTAATGCCCTGAAACTGTCTTGATGAGTTCGTCCCATACATGTGCCATGGATACTGGTTCTATCCGGGTAGATAGCAGCTCAGGCGAACTGGTACCCTCTGACAATGATTCAAGATGAACTTGCTGTGGCAGAAAATCCTGATCGAAGAGGACAATCCCATCAGTGCTTACAACAGTGACCTGTTTAAGCTCAGGGAGCTCTTGTTCATCCAGTTTAATGTCTTTCGTGACAATAATACGAGGATGAAGGTCGAGTATATTCCTGACTCGCGTTACACAGCGTATATCCGGGACATAGGGGAGACACTCTACCCGCTGTTGAAACTCATAGAGCGTTGGCGCGACAATCTCATAGATCTCCATATCAAAGGCAAAGGAACGAAGCTTTGCCAGAAGGCTGAGAATTTTTGTCATTACCTCGTTCCGCTGTTTAACGTGATCGTAGCCAGGAATAGGATCGGTACATGCTTCAAGGTTCTTTAACTCGCGATCAATAGTAACCACATCGCGGTTAAACATCTTCATAGGTAGGGTATTCATGTTTTCTATCTCCTTTTGGATACTATTTGCTTACAATGGGTGCTTCGCTTTGTTTCACTTTGGGGCTTCAAGGTCTGACAACTTTTCGATTTTCCTTTCTCTCCTTTCTTAATTAATGATCTTTCGATTTCCTTAAATGAATGTATATCTTGTGCAGATCTCCACTCATTGGTTACAATAATATTAAAACATGAATAAGGCGCATAAAAATATCAAACGTATATATTCTTTATTACACAATTATTCACATTGCCGTTTGTGTGAGCATTCGTGCCTTTGTAGTACAATAGAAATCAACAATAAGGTTTATGTCTCAATGGAAGAAAGACGAAAAATGCACGGCAAGAGAAGGGGAAATAAAAAACTAAGCGATGCGCGTTTGCACAGAAATTGGTCGCAGCAACGTTTAGCCAGTGAACTAGAAACGTCTCAAACGAATATTAGCCGATGGGAGAAAGGAACAGCTGTTCCTAATTATTATTTTCGTGAACAATTGTGCAAACTTTTTGGAACAACAATGGAGGACTTAGGCTTTTTTCAAGATAATTCCGAAGAGAAGGGCATACAACCTTTTTACGAAGAAGAGAAGCCTGGTGTACAGGAAGAACGAGATCTTCAATCGGTAAAAGTAAGTGAAATCCAACAGGGAGATCCCATTGATGTTCGCAAGCCCTCTGTACCCAAATACTGGTTGGTACCCTATGAGAGAAATTTATATTTTACGGATCGTGAGGAAATATTAAAGGATTTTCCTGCTGCTTTTTTCAATGATGAAACATCTATTCCTGTCTATGCAATTAGCGGATTGCCTGGAGTGGGAAAGACGCAGATTGCCATTGAGTATGCTTATCGCTACATGGAATATTATCAGGCCGTATTCTGGCTGAGGGCTGACAATACCGAGAACCTCATTTTGGATTTTGTTGACATTGCGTATGTCCTTAATCTGCCTGAAAAAAGCAGTAATAATCAAACGGCTATTCTCCACGCAGTTCAACAATGGTTGACCCATAACTCAAATTGGCTACTCATCTTTGACAATGTGGAACGCCTTGAATTGGTAACCCGTTTCTTTCCTGTGCAAAGTCATGGACACATCATTCTCACAATGCGTGCAGAGGCTGTAGGGAAACCTGCCATCAAAATAGCCATAAACCCGTTGGAAATTGAAGAAGGAGCAACATTTTTGCTCCGTCGTATGAGCACTATTCAACAAGATAACGCTATCGAGGCCGTAACTACAACTTATCAAGAGCAAGCGAGAGCGCTTTCAATAGAGATGGACGGTCTTCCTCTTGCCTTGGATCAGGCTGGTGCATACGTCGAAGAGTTATCATGTACGCTCTCCGAGTATCTTACGCTCTACCATGACCATCGCAAAATGCTCCTTGCGAGACGTGGGGACAGAACATATGGTCATCCAGATTCTATTGTGACTAGTATTACAATAGCACTTGAGAAAATCAAAGAGCTCAACCCCGCCTCTGTAGAGTTATTGTACCTCTATGCATTTTTGCATCCAGATAGCATCCCAAAGACGATTTTGAGGAAGGATATACCTGATCTGAGTTTCCAGCTCCAAACTATTGCGAATGACCCTTTCCTGTTGAATGAAACTATTGGGCTACTCTCCAGATATTCCTTGATACGGAGTATACCCAGATCATCAGGGATAGTTTGTTTCCGTATGCATCGCTTGGTGCAAGATGTATTAAAAGACTTGATAGAGGAAGAGGGAAAACGTCAGTGGGCTAAACAAACAATTCGAGTAGTTAATAGCACACTTTCATCTCTCTATTTCGCTGAATGGAGTAGCTATCACCAATATGTTTCACATGCTCAGGTCTGTGTTACGCTGATAGAGGATTGGGAAATTGTGTCTAAAGAGGCTGCGCAACTGCTTTCTTGGATAGCAACGTACAATATGGAGCAAGGACGTTACTCGGAAGTAGAGGTACTTATTCAGCAATCTCTTTCTATCCTTTCAAAAATTCCTGAAGCAAGCCAGACAGATGTTTTGGAAAACGTCAGTGGACTCGCGTCACTCTATTTAGATCAAGGTAAGTATGATGATGCAACAAAGCTTTACCAACAAATTTTAGCGGCACTAGAGCAAGAACATGGAGAACTCAATTTGGTGTTGAGGGCAACAATTTACAACAACTTAGGAGAATTATACGATGCTACAGGACAGTATGAGCAAGCGGAAGAAAAATTAATTCAAGCTCTCAATATCCGTGAGCATATTTTTGGATCAGCACATGAATTTGTCGCTATAAGCCTTTATTGTCTTGCTAATCTCTACTCGAAGCAAGGAAGATATAGACAGGCGGAACAGCATTTCCAACGTTCATTAGAGATTCGAGAACAAAAATTAGAAAAGAATCATGGAAATATTGCTGAAAGTCTCAATGGGCAGGCGGCGAATCTGGTAAACCAACAGAGGTATGATGAAGCTGAACCTTTACTGCTTCAAGCACTGGAGATACGCAAAAAGGTATTTGGCCCTGATCATCCGAGTATAGCTCAGACACTCAATAATCTTGCAAATAATTGTATGGGTCAGCAAAAACTTGGAGAAGCCAAATCATATTTTCAACGTGCATTACAGATGAATGAGAAAGTACTTGGAAAAGAACACCGTGATGTTGCTGATAGCCTGGTCGGTCTAGCTCTCATTAATTTTATGCAGAATCAAGTAGGAGAGGCGAATTTGCTCCTTGAGAAGGCTCTCTCTATCCGGATAAAGGCACTTGGATCTAACCACCCTGATACAGTCAAGTTACTTCAAATGAAAGAGATGCTCCGTCTAATCTAATATGAAATATTAGATTACTTTATGTGTATAGAGCGTTTCTTTTTGAAAGGACAGATAAAGATGTAAGAAGAGTATTTACTCGATATACAAAAGTAGAACTCAGTGAAACCTGCTCCCTCTTTCAATACGATACAAAAAATATATTGAGAAGGAAGAGCTTTTCATATGTAGATTGAGATGGTAAAAAATTCTACCATCTCAATTTATCTATCTGGGCATATCTCCTCCAACGCGTGCAGAAATAGATACGCCAACAGAATCTGCTTTTCAGGGCTTCTACCACCATGAAAAGCTTCGCTTTTTGTTCAGTGATTCATAATCATTTCTATATACTTCTGTTGCATCTTGTCTGAAGCATTTACCTCCCTTTCATTTAGGGGTCTCTACAGAAGAAGTGCTCTTCGTTTATCCCTTGCTTCCACCCTTCGTTCGACTGGAAAAATAGGATAGCCAAGCTCCTCCGGTAACATTACAAAGACTCGACATAATGATCGCAAGGATGAGAGTGATGGCTCGGTGTCTCCAAGCTCCCAGCTTCTATAGGTCTTTGGGTCTACCCCTATCATTGCTGCGAGCATATGTATTGATATCTTTGTTCGTTCTCGTACCTGTTGTAACGTTTCATTTTTCACAAACTACAGCCCCTGCCTCTCGTATTTCTGCTGTACTTCTATTAGAAATTCATCTCGTGGAAAGAGAAGATTATCTCTATCATTATATATGTCGTGGACCTAGCATATTTCGTACCCATCGGGAAAGGTAATCGTATAGCGTTCCGTCATTGTTCTGGGCCAGATCTCTTGCCGCTTTATTTCTGGCGGGAAGGTAAAATATGGTTGTCCCATTGGCATACGTGACATTGCCTCCATGCTCTTGCATCAGTCGCTCTACCGTCTCAATGGCTTCTGGAAGTAATGGTGGCAGTGCAATTATGAAAACTGGCTGTGGCTCCCTTGAAAGCACATGGTTCGAAGGTGCTTGCTCCATCAGACTGTCTCCGCTTTGAGGCGCACTTCCACATCCTCTACTGTGTACGTATGATCAACGAGTTTAGAAAAAGCGGCAAGGATCTTCTCTGCATCCTTTCGTGTCACTGGCACACGTATCTCTACTTGATATTCAAGCCAGAGAGGAACGCCAGCAGTATCGGCCACCATCTCTGAAGTGAGCAGAGTTTTTCTATCCTGGTTGTAGGTGCGGCGAAGTTCCATAAGAGATGGTTTTGAGGTCCTGCGTCGATCGCTCTGTTTCTGTGTCAATATCACCTTGTTCCTCATATTCTCTACTATAAGTTTACGTCTCTTTTTTTAACTATGGCAATGGACTTCATATCCGATTCCGTAAGTTCAGCAAAACGACATCATTGTCACCAGAGACAGACTGGCGTCTTCACTGATGTTGTGTTTTGAAATGAATCGCCCCTTCTATTCGTCGCTCTTCTCTGAAATCATGGAACGTATCTCCTCCTGGATAGCTTCACAGAGAACGCGGGGCTTAAAGGGCAGCATTACGACTCGATACCCGGCTGCTTGAGCTTTAATACGAGGGCTGGTCGTGATAATAATAATGGCAGGGTAAGTTTTTCTATCCCGCCAATGCGTTCGTAGCGTTTCAATGAAGGCATCAACACCCTCCTGTGGCTTATTGACCTCATTAAGGTCGAGGAGGATTGCTGCACGTTGTTGTGCTGTCGGTCTTCTGTTTGAAAGGTCGAGAAGCAGTGAATGCCGATCAACATACCGTGTCGTTTCGTATCCACACATGTGGAAAATAATGGTGAGTAAATCAGCGATACGGTCATTTTGCTCCAGAATAAAGATATGCAATGAAGCAGTTGTCGTTTGTGACTGTAGAGTGGGATTCGTGAGTAGATCCAATTGAGTCATACATTTCCTCCGTACCATGACCTTACTATGATGGTTGTGGTTAAAGGTGGTGACTGATAGAGAAACCTTCAGCACCGTTCCAAAGCATAACAGTTCTGTTGTGACTAGGACGGGACTGAGGTGGGGCAACCACGTGACTGGCTCGATAGGACTATGAGATTATTAAAAGTCGTGAGCAAACCATGGACACAATAAAAGCAACCTGATATCGGAGGCGTTGAGATGAAAAGACTTTTTATTGAATCTACTGCGCAATATACGGATGAGGAACTTATAGGAGCAGGGGAAGAGGCTATACTTCAACTAAGGTATTCAGCGATCATTAAGATGGCTAAGAGAACGTGCGCGTTATAGTGAGGCAGAACATCTTGATATTGCCATCAGCCTCAACAACCTAGTGGCACTCTTTCGAGAGCAGGGAAAATACAACTTAGCTGAACCCTTGTATGTACGAGCTTTAACAATTAAAGAGCAACAGCTAAGGCCTGAGCATCCTGACATCGCTGCTAGCCTCAGCAACTTAGCTGCACTTTATGATGATCTAGGAAAACATTATTCTGCTCAGAACAATAAAAGTTTGAAAGAGCCGATGATTAATGTGGGACCCTCCTGATCTATAACTAGATGATACATTTGCTGATCTGGTTTTCCAAGGGACAGCAAATCTTTCCTGGCTTGCTGAAAATTATGCCAGAAAGACAAAGAGCCGTAGATTTCTCCTCTCCATATGTCTTCTTCTTTCCTTTTCTGCAAGCGCACAATTCCCTCGTTCTTTGATGCAATGATAAGAAGTATGTGAATCTCTGCTCCATCGCTTTGTATGTGCTTTCGCTTGCTAATCTGACAACCGGAAACATACCATTGTACGAACCAGCGGAATGCTGGATCAAAGAGCATAGATAGAAAGTCGTCATCATCTCGAAGTACAAATGACTCAAGAGAGGGTCCTTGTAAAAGTTTCGCAATGTTTGAGATGGGTGAAGATGCTTTCTCCTCGGTTGCGAGCGGCATGAAGTGCAACGGAGGCTCAAGGAATCGACCAACGATCCCCTCCGTCGTTTTCTCAACTACAAGGAAACCACTTTCGAGTGATCCTTGCAAATCCATCACGAGCTTGCCTCCTAGTCGCAATTGTTCTATCCATGCCATGGGAAGCGTCGACGAACTCGCAGTGGCAATAATGCGGTCATAAGGAGCATTACACTGATATCCAGCAATAGCATTATCTGCCTGTACACTAACGCCACTTCCCACAACATACTGAAGTGTCTTGGCCGCCTGCTCAGCGAGAACGGGATCAATCTCTATTGTTGTCACAAGGTGAGGATTGCCTGTTAGATGCGTCAAGAGTGCTGCATTGTAGCCTGTTCCCGTCCCAATTTCTAACACACGCTGACCTGACTTCACATCAAGCGCTTCGAGCATCCGTGCCATCGCAGAGGGCATCGAACTAGAACTGGTGGGCCAACCTCGTTCATCAATCTGCGTGATTAATGGCTCATCTCGGTATATCAGCGCAAGGTAGTCTTCTGGTGCCATCTGGTCAATACGAACTTGCTTCCATTCCATTTTTCGGCTTGTCTTTTGCTCATAAAAAGAGGAGACAAATGCCTCACGTGGAATGGCCAAGAACGCCTGTTGAATGGCGGGTGAAGAGAGCACACCCGCATTCATCAAGCTTATCACTAATTCCTGACGTAATTGTGCCGAGAGTGCATTATGCTGAGTCTGATACAAGTTTCTCACAAACAATAATCCTCCGGATAGACTAACAGATCAGCCATAGCCTCCTTAAGCGGGAGACGATCTGCGAGGCGGAGCTGTAACCAATAATATTGACCGTTGGGGTTTAAATCGAGAAAGACGTATTCACCTTCTGGAGTCACGACAAAATCCATCGAGGAGAATTGAAGCTGAAAGAGACGAACGAGAGCAAGAACTTTTGCTCGTATGTCATCAGGAAGCACATGAACTTCGTAGGTAAGGTCTTCATAGCCTTGCCGAAAGTCTATCCTGGAACTCTCACTTTGTTGCGAATGAATCTCGGCAGCAAAAACCTGGCGACCGATAACGATTACACGCAGGTCAAAACATTTTGAGATGTATTCTTGGAGCAGATGGGCGGTAGCGCGCACACCTTTCAGCGAGGAAAGGTGCTCTGGCTGAACTTTGCTCGTATAAATGAATCGTCCTCTCTCATCTTCTATTGCTCCTCGGGAAACGGCCTTGAGAATAATATTTCCACGGCATGCATCGTAAAAGATACGAGCTACTGTGGGATTATTCGTGATGAGTGTACGGGGAACGCGTAGGCCAAGGTGCTGCACCGCTGCAAGCTGTAGTGCTTTTAGCTCAGCTCTCCGAATGCTATGCAAACGACTAACCCAGAGCGTTTGATGCAACGAGAGGCTTTCAAGAACACCGATGATGCCACGATTTGCCTCTTCTTCAAGAAAGGCCCTTTCGCCAGGTGTATATGTTGCTGGTGCTCTATATTGTTTTGGTCGACGCCACCAGATGCTTGCAAGCAAATCCAATGCAACACGTTGATGTTGATAGACAATGCTGCCAGACCACCCATTCTGATCGGCTGCAAGAGTCGTTTCCAGCAAAACTTCTTCAGGAAAATCGGCGAGATTGAAGCAGAGAACGTCCGCACCTCGTGCACGAATTTCTTCGACCACAGGTGGCATATGAGGATCATTTGATCGCGTTAAAATGAGAACACTCCTCATAATTTTTTACTCGCTTTGTTCTTTTCGATCTGTCCGGCAGTAAGGAGTAGGGTGTACCAATTAATCTGTATCCTCATCCTCTTCAGAATCAGTTCGTACTATTCCATCCTTACTAGTTTGCGATTCAGTTTCGGCACCGACCGTTTGGTCTCCATTATGGAAAGGCACAATGTTTTGTTCCTGGGCAAAAAGCAGGCTAAATGGGATACATGATGAAGGCGTAGAAGGTTCCATTAGGAATTTCCTTTCACTATCCGTGCTATCACGTGGTATCACTAACTTGAGTAAAAAAGAAGTGGCAGAATTAAATTCATGCACATAGGGTCTGGTCATACTTTAATCGTACTACAATATTTATCAATAGTACAGGGCATATGGTAATCTTTTTTGAACGACACAAGATAGCTGCATCCACCTTCACCTTCTAAAGCATTAATGATCAGTACTTTCTCGGTTTTGAAGGTCGGAAAGTGGTCATATTCGCCCTCTCATTGCCAAGTATAGCAGTCCTTATAGGGTACTGCTGTGACAAGAGCGTGACGCAGGCGTGACGTAAACAAAATAAAAATAAGAGGTAACAAAAGAGGTTCTTTCGTCGAAACCTGTGTATGCTATAATGCCTGGGAGAGAACTGACGCACAGTCTAGGACATGGCATATTGTGGAAGGAGAAGCAACATGAGTGAGGATGCTGAGGTTATAGGAGACATGAGGAATGAGCATTTGACGAGCAACGATCTGCAGAAGAATACTCCACAATTGTCTGTTTTCCTTCTAGGCACATTCCGCTTGGAGTGGCATGTGCCATTCTTGACTGATGAAGATGCGTGGAAGAGTCGGACGGCGGCGAGAGCGTTGTTCAAGCTCTTATTGTGTGCGCCAAACAGGCAGGTGACCAGAAGCCAGCTCATCGGCATCCTCTGGCCAGATGTTGACGAACATAAGGCCCGTGAATCCTTACGCTCCGCCATCAAAGTCTTACGTCAGGTCTTGCATATAGCGGATGGAACTAGATTGCTCGAAACTGCTGACGAAGATGTGCTCAAACTCAAGGGGCAAGAGGATATCTGGGTGGATGCTGACGCTTTTGAGCTTCTCGTCCAGCAGGCGAAGAGCGCCTCAGACCTATCATCAGCTCTCACGCTCTGGACCCAGGCGAAGATACTGCTGCAAGGAGAGTTCCTTGCCGGTGAGCAGACCAGTGAGTGGTTTATGTCTCGATGGGTCAAGCTGCGACGGCAAGAACTGCGTGCGGCACGCCGCCTCATGATCCGCTCACTGGCCGATCTCTATGTTCAAATGGGGCAAGACGCGCAGGCTGAAGAGGTGCTCCACGCACATGTGATCCGCTTCCCTACTGACCAGGATGCGCTCTATCGCTTGATGAAACTGCTGATCAAAGCAGAATGTTTTGATGACGCCCAGACTTATTATGAACAGTGCAAAGCTGCTCTAGCTAGTTTCGGCAAGCAACCCGCTAATCATCTTAAGGCATTGAATCAATGGATTTCTTCTTCAAAAAGTGTTGTACGACCGGAGGCGGAGCAGCAACAATATAGACAGATCCATACGAATGTAAGAGATGCAATCGAGAGCTCAGTTCCTTCTCTCTTACGAACAAACACACAGGATGGACTACTAGGAGATAGAGTGGAGCAACAACGTCGTCGCTTCCTTCAACAAACACTTGGCATGTTAGGAACAACGACTATTCTTTCCCACTCACCGTTCAATGTTGAGTCGTGGGAGCGTCTCTCAAGAGCCTTACACACGTCTTCTTCTATTGATGGAAGCACTCTTGATCATCTTGAAGCTATTGTGGGGAGCTATTGGCAGCTCTTCCATAAATCTGCTTCATCTGATCTTCTTCATGGCACCCTTGGACTTCTTCAAACACTTACCTCCTTGCTTGAACATGCTTATCCAACAAACTTGGAGCAGCGCCTTTGCGCTATTGCAGGGAAGACGAGTCTTCTCGCTGGAAGAATAGCACTCGATCAGCGTACTTATATCGCTGTTGATGGATACTATAATGTCTCTCTCCAAGCTGCTCAGCAGGCTAATGACGCTGTTCTCCAAGCTGTTGTTCTGGCGCGGATGGCATCTTCCCTTATTGAGAGAAAGCAGCCAGAAAGTGCTATTTCCTTTTTCCAAGAAGCTCAGCACCTATGTCTACCTGATGTCTCTGCAATAACCTCTGTCTGGTTAGCTGTCCATGAAGCAGAGGCGTGGGCAATGATGAATCAAGAAGCATTATGTCTAAGGGCGTTGGAAACTGCTGAAAAATACAGCAATAAGCTTCTTCCAGATGATGACCCCTATTGGACCGGTTTTGACCATTCTTTGCTCTTTGGCTTTAAAGGAATTTGCAATTTGAAACTGAGTAGGCCAGAGGCAGCACATCAGGCACTACAGGAGGCGCTTGCCCTCTCTTCTTCATCATCGAGTCGTCAAACAGCCATCTTCTTTACTGACCTGGCTGCAACCTTTGTACAGCAAGAAGAGATAGAAGCAGCATGTTCCATGGGTCAAAAAGCGCTTCATCTCGCCGCTTCTACAAAGTCAACGCGGGTGCTGCAACGTTTGCTCAACGTCCGTAACGAACTAGAGAGGTGGAACCGAGAGCCATCTGTGAAACATCTAGATGAGCAACTCTTCGCCATACAGCATCATTTTCTGTAGAGAGGGATAAGCTCTCGCTATTATGGGAGCAATGGGAAAATATATGTTATCTCTTCGCTATTAATAACACGAAATATGTGCCGAAGATCTCGTTTTTTAGAAGAAGCATATACCGATAAACAAAGGCGTAAAGAGCTTAGAAGGTTGAGAGGAGATTCTATGGATCTGGGACTTCAAGGGAAAGTGGTTCTTGTTACTGGTGGGAGTAGAGGAATTGGACGTGCAATTGCACTCACTAGTGCGGCTGAAGGGGCCAACGTAGCTATATGTGCCCGTGGGCAAGAGAGTCTGGAGAACACACTTGCAGCACTGCGAATACAAAACGTTCAGGCATTCGGGCAGGTTGTTGATGTAACACAGAAGGGCGAAATAGAACGTTTTATCGCTGCTAGTGCAGATGCATTAGGAGGAGTCGACATTTTAGTCAACAACGTTGGCGGCTCTAAGGGAAAAGGTCTGCTGGATTCAACCGATGAAGAGTGGGTAGGGACGTTTGATCTAAACCTTTTTCACACGGTACGCGCTTCTCGTGCCGCCGTGCCGTACATGCAGCAACGTGGAGGAGGTTCGATTGTCGTCATCTCCTCGATCTCAGGATACAAACCTTCGCCATCAGTCCAATATGGCAGTGCGAAAGCCGCAGAGATTTTCTTGAGCCAGGCTTTAGCTCTAGAGTTAGCTCCCATGCATATTCGAGTGAACACTATCTGCCCTGGCTCTGTCCTGTTTCCAGGTGGTGGATGGGAGCGGACACGGGAGCGGCACCCAGAAAGATTTGAGCAGTTTCAGGCCGAAGAGTTTCCTTTTGGTCGATTGGGGACACCAGAGGAAATTGCGCGCGTAGTTGTGTTTGTTGCCTCCCCTGCTGGAAGTTGGGTAAATGGAGCTATGATTCCTGTTAATGGAGCGCAACAGCAGCCAGCAGCATTTCAAAAAGGCCCGGTCTGGCGCTAACAAGAATTAGAGATAGGACATTTAGTGATACATTGACGACAAGTATCTTGTGTGAAGCGCTGAAACGCGGAACACCACCAATACTTGCAGTGCTTTGTTTGAAAATGGATTTGGTTCGTCACCCTGCCTTTCCCAAAGGTATCGCCTTACTCCGTGAGCTTTGTACGTGCCAGTACGCTATCAATCCCCCATAGTGGTTCCTTGAAATGAGATATTTGAAACGCTTTATGAGATAACGACCGATAGTAAGAGACAATTATGAGTTTATCAAAGATTGAGGAACCTATTTTTTGTAAGAAAAAGATAAATTATTATTGAGCTATATGAAGAGTAGGACGATCTAACCGAAATGGTTGAAGCTCGGGAGAGCTTTTCGGTCTGATCAGCTCTTGTGCCAATAATTGACCCAGCTTTATGCCAAAAGGCATGCCATGACCAGAGAAGCCTCCCGCCACCCAAATATCTTCTGTGCTAGGAGCGTGATCGACAATTGGTACATAGTCCGGTGTGAAGGCCATAAGTCCAGCCCAGCGCTTTCTCACATGTAAAGGAGAAAGGTGTGGAAAGAGGCGTGGTAAAACCTGTTCCAACGCATCCTGCACATCTTTTGTCGGCTCACTTTCCCGGATGCCTATATCACCTCCAGAGGCGATGGCGCGGCAACCACCAAGCACAATAGTTCCATCGAGTGTTTGTTGCCAGTACTCGTGTGTTGCTGTGAGAGACGCTGCCATGCCGGTAGGAAAGATAGTGGGAAGTGGATCGTAGGAAAGCACTTGCCCCCGTACAGGTGTAATCACCTGAGAAAAGGATGGAAACAGTTCGCTGATCCATGCGTTAGTTGCAACCAGTACTCGATCAGTAGAAAGCGTACCTTGTGTCGTATGAATGCGTGTATATCCTTGAGCCTGCTCAAGCTGCGTTACAGTTGCTTTACAGATTCGTGCTCCACCTCTTTGTGATGCTTCGAGCAGTCCCTGAACGAGCTTAACTGGATCGATCAATGCATCTTCCAGCTACATCCTTGCTCCAAGTATCTCCTCATTGAGCGGTGTTTTGATGATCCCTTGAAGTTGTGTTCGGTCAAGGAGCATCGTCTGAATATCAGTGATTTGGAATGTATGTGCTTCTTGTACGAAATGCCTCCATTGTTCTTCATCCAGTACCAAGTCAATGCTTCCTGGCTTCCGATAATCACAGTCTATATTCTCTTCTACAAGAAGCTGCTGAAGCAGTTTTTGGTTTGCGCGCGTCGCATCCAAAATAGAATGTGCAATCTCGTGGCTGAGTCGAGCACAAGCATCTGTATAGCTTTCAGCAGGACCAATCGAGACAAATCCTCCATTCCTCCCCGTCGCTCCATGTGCTGGAGTTGTCCGTAGTAGTTTGCATGAACCATCGAACACGTACAAGCTCGCTGTTCGACGGTTCACACAAATCTTGAGCAAATTTCTTTGCACGAACTGTCGAACGCAACTTCCAGGAAGCTTCTTTTTCGTCAGGTATCACGCCATTTTATGGTAACGAACCATCTATAAAAGGTGAAAGCGAAATCCAATACATTGACGTTTAGACTAAACAAATCTCCCGGAACTTCTGAGCAAGATCCGTAGAAAGAAAGAACGAGCATCGAGATGCGAGTGAAGCGATCAAGATGGAACAAGATGAGGCAGCTTTGGCGTTTTACG